>Ga0209804_1000441_pt1 | contig 34647 bp, 32 predicted proteins | sample GraSoiAngelo_139_FD_185896 | JGI IMG/M metagenome (GOLD analysis project Ga0209804, IMG submission 185896) | Grasslands soil microbial communities from the Angelo Coastal Reserve, California, USA - 14_0929_12_20cm (SPAdes) (version 2) | ecosystem: Environmental > Terrestrial > Soil > Grasslands ... | reverse complement strand
AGGTTGGCTACCAGAACACAATCCACTATGACCACAGCTCGACGCTGCGGACGGTCGAAGAGATCTTCAAGGTCAGTCCCATGCTGGGCGGTGCCGCGAACCAGACGGACTTGAGTGACCTGTTTACTTCGTTCCCCTGAGCGCCGGAGCCCAACTCGCGCACCGCCTGGGACGCCACCGCCCGCCGAAGTGCGGGCGGCCCGGCGATCCGCGTCAGCATCGTCTCTAGTGCGATGCTGAGCTATTGAGGGTTCCGGAGAAGACGTTCTCGGCGTCACTGACGAGCGATGCTGCCAAATCGCCCGCTCCGCGACGAGCGCGATGCGAGGCGAACTTCAGCAGCGCGGCCGTCCGGTACCAGCGGAGCCGGGCAGGATCGACGAGGTCATCGACTTCATCGAGGAACACGCCGATAGCGCGTTGCGTGGCGCGCTCATACTCTGGCTGATACATCTCCCAGCGGGCGGCGGCGCACAGCATCCCGGCGTCGACCTCAGCAGGTCCCTGCCGAAAGGTGTCCCAATCGATCACGCCCGGCCCGTCAACGAGATCGAACACATGGCTGAGATAGAAGCCGCCGTGTCGCAAGTCGGTACAGCCCGGTGGCGGCATGTTCGCTGCGAGCTGGTCGCGCACGGCGCCTGCCCGCCCACCGAGTTCTCCTGCCGCCCTTGCGATCGTGCGCACGTAGCGCTGCACGTCTTCGAGCACGTGCGGCGGATCGTAGGGATCACCCAGCGCGGCGCCGGGCTTGATCGCCGCCCGCAGCCACTGAGCGGCGAGCCGCCCTGCTCGGTCGGCGTCGCCCCGCTTGACGAGCTCGCTGGCCGGAGCCGCGGCGTACATCTCGGTGACGATCAGAGCTGCCTCTGTATCCAGGCCGATGATTCTGGGCACCGTCGGTCCCCGTCCCGAGGCGAGCCCGGCGCCGGCCAACACGTTATGAACGGTGGACACGGCGAGCACTGTAGCCGTATCGGCGAACAACTTGACTATGTAGCGATCCGTGTCCGATGCGACAGCGAGCGTGCAGCGCTTACCTGGGTTATACCTCAGAACAGAGAGTGCACGGGCGCTCTGCAGGCCGACGCGGGCGAGCGCAGCGGCGAGTGCCTCGTAATGCGCGTTCGCGAGCGCGGGTAGCGCCGCGTCGACCGGGAGCGGTTCCTGCATGGTGCGAGCCCCCGCCGGCCGTGATCATGCCGCCAGGGGAGGTTGACTCATGATCTTCACAGCCCGCGCGACAACGCTGTCCCAGGACAAGCTCGCCACCGCGTGGCGACGAGCGTTGGCGCCCATCACGATCCGGCGTCTCGGGTCTGATAGAAGTGAGTGCATGCTCTCAACGAAAGCATCGAGATCGCCTGCGTCATAGAGCAACCCGGTAACGCCGTGGTCGATGAGCTCATTGAGCTGACCGAGTCGCGGCGCCACGACCGGTCGGCCCGCCGCGAGCGACTCGAACACCTTGAGTGGAGAGAAATAGAAGGGTTGCTCAGCCGTGTACGGCGCGACCGTAAGATCCATCGCGGCAAGGTACGCCGGCATCTCCTCATGGCGCACCTTGCCTGCCAGCCGCACGTGCTCCTCGAGGGCATTGTCCCTTACCCGCTCGCGGATGTGCTCCAGACCCGGGCCGTCGCCGACAATCAGCAGTCGCTGATCGCGTTGGCGCCTTCGCAACTGGACCATGGCATCCAGAAGGAAGTCCATCCCGTGCCAGGGCTTCAAGCTTCCCAAGAAACCGACGACCGGCTGCTTCCCGAGCGAGTAGCGCGTTCGAATCGGCTCAGGATCTATGTCGGGATGGAATAGTCCTGTATCAACCCCGTTGGGCAGGCAGGAGACGCGGTGGGCTGCGATTCCTTGCGCCTGCAGGTACTGTTTCAGCGGTTCCGATACGGTGATGAAGGAGTCTGCTTCGCGGAAGCATCGGGTTTGCATCTCCTGTGCCAGCGCCTTGAGCCTCAACACCCGATGGCGTTCTTGTTCCTCGATCAGCGGCGCGTTCACCTCGAGGACGTAAGGCACTTCGAAGGTCCTCGCGATCCTCCCGCCGGAGGCGTGGAAGAGCGAATAGCGTTCGTATACGACGTCAGGCCTGAACTGCCTCTCCGACAGCTCAGCCAAAGCACGAGCCGCGAATTCCGTGTCATACGACAGTTTGTCGAGCTCGTGGCACACGGCCACATCCTGCGGATCGAACGCCAACCCCAGCCGCGCCGCCTCCTTCTCACGCCTTTCTTGACTCAACTGCGGTTTGATTTCGATCACTGTCGCGTGCGGATCGGGATTACCTTCCCCGCGATCAGTGCACAACAGCCAGACCTCGTTGCCGCAGCGGGTGAGCGCGTTTACGAACTCTCGCACGTGTATGGACGCTCCCTTGAAGCCCCTGATCGGTATGCCCCAATCGGCGCAGATGTAAAGCACGTTCACGAGGTCTTCCTCCCCTCGAGCAGGAATGCATGAATTGCCTTCGCGTTGCAGGGACTTACATGGATGTGATCCCCCCGAGGCGAACCCACCGTCGAGCTACGCGTGTACGCGTCAATTGTCCATACTGTTGGTATTGTATGTCCCGACCCGTCGCAGGACGGGCAGGACGGAGTGAGTGGCAGGCGCAGTGCCCCAAGTGAAACCCTACTGATGAACTTCGTTGCCTCACCTGAAATGTCACGATTGCTGTCTGGCTACCCGTGCGACCCTGACCAACCTGCCGGTATGCTGCTGTGGGCGGCGTCGGGTCGGCGAGGGCCACCGCAATCGGCGGCAGATCGCAAGCCTCCCGCGGCGCGGCGTCCCAGCGGTGCATGAGTCATGTCTTCAGTCGTAGTACTCCAGACCCAGGTGCGTGATCAGGTCCTCACCCTTCACATGCCGTAGTGTGTTCTTCAGCTTCATGGACTGAATGAACAGATCGTGCTCGGGATACAGCCCGGGCACGGTCATCGGTGATTTGAAGTAGAAGCTGAGCCATTCCTGGATTCCCAGGCCGCGCAGCTCGTCACAGCGTTGCGCGAGGTCGAGAAACAACACCAGGTCGAGCACGATGGGCGCCGCCAGGATGGAATCGCGGCACAGGAAGTCGATCTTGATCTGCATCGGGTAACCGAGCCAACCAAAGATGTCGATGTTGTCCCAGCCCTCCTTGTTATCCCCGCGGGGCGGATAGTAGTTGATGCCGACCTTATGGAAGATCTTGCCGTACAGCTCGGGGTAAACCTGCGGCTGCAGAATATGCTCCAGCACTCCGAGCTTCGAGACCTCCTTGGTCTTGAAGGACTCCGGATCGTCGAGTACCTCCCCGTCGCGATTGCCGAGAATGTTGGTCGAATACCAGCCGTGTAGCCCCAGCATGCGCGCCTTGAACCCCGGAGCGAGAATGGTCTTCACCAGCGTCTGCCCCGTCTTGAAGTCCTTGCCGCAGATCGGCGCCTCGTTGCGGCGCGACAGCTCGTACATTGCCGGGATATCGATCGTGAGGTTGGGTGCGCCGTTCGCGAAGGGAACCCCCTCGCTGAGTGCGGCGTAGGCGTAGATCATCGAGGGAGAGATATTCTCGTCGTTCCCTTCGAGAGCGCTCTCGAACGCCTCCAGCGACTGGTGCACCTCGCGCGGCTGCAGGAAGATTTCGGTCGAGCCGCACCAGATCATGACGAAGCGGCTGGCGCCCGACGATCTCTTGAACTCCCGGATGTCCGCGCGCAGCTGCTCGGCCAGATGCATCTTGTTCTTGCCCTCCTTCACATTAGGGCCGTCGAGCTTGCGCACGTAGTTGCGGTCAAACACCGCTGGGAGCGGTTTTATGGATTCGAGGAACGGTTGGATACGGTCGAGCAGCTCGCGCTCGAGCACGCCAGCCTTGGAAGCCGCGGCGTACATGTCATCCGTGAATATGTCCCAGCCGGTGAAAACGAGGTCGTTGAGATCGGCGAGCGGTAAGAAGTCCCTGATCTTGGGACAACGCGCATCGGTGCGCTTGCCCAGCCGGATCGTTCCCATTTGAGTCAGTGAGCCGATAGGTTGCGCCAGGCCCCTGCGAATGGCTTCCACGCCGGCCACGAAGGTTGTGGCGACCGCTCCCATACCGACAATCATCACACCCAGCTTGCCATCGGCCGGATGAATGCCATGATATTTTCGGTGATCGGTGTGTTCCATGGCGAGCCCCCTCCCCGCAAACCCCGGTGCGAAACCCTACGGCGCAACGCTACGGTGAAACCCTACGACGACGAATAAACACTACGGCCGGCCGCAGGGATCTCTACACAGCCAACTTGCGTGTGCCGCCGATTCCCAACCTAACGAGTGCCGCTGGTTCGCAACCTAACAAATTGTCATTAATTCGCGACCTGACAATGGAGGTCCGAGTGGCATCTTGACTTTCTGTAGCGGTGCTAACGATGATTGCAGCGATGTTACAAAATGATTGCAGTGACGTTACAAGCTGAATGCCGTGGTCTTCGCTCGGAATCACTCTGCATCAACTGAGCGTGGCTCGAGGTAATTCGACAGGGCACCCCCGTACGGTGATTGTGCGCGAGTCGTGAGCGACGGCAACAGGTTCCGTCGGCCGATGGAAGCGATTTGAGCCCCTGGGCGCGCCCCGGGAGCCAAGGAAGAGATGCGCTTCTGCTTCATCGTCGAAGATGAGTACCGGCGTCAGTCCATGCCGATGGTCATCGCGCGCCACCTGTCGCAGTCGGGGCACGACGTCGATCTGTTGGAACCCACCAAGACGGTCACGGCCTTGTGGGACCTCAGACGGCAGCTGTACGACGCCTACATCCTCAAGACGGTAGCAGACGGGCCTGGGCTCTGTGTCCTGGAGGCTGCGGAAGCGGCCGGCATTCCCACGATCAATAACTCGAGGTCGATCAGATTGGTGCGCGACAAATCCCTGTGCACCGCCTATGCATATGCTCATGGGTTGCCCGTTCCCCACAGCTACTTCGTTACCGACCCGCACCTGCTCAGGAAGATCCCCAGGGAGAGTTATCCGCTGGTCGTCAAGCCGACCAATGGCAGCTCCGGTCGTGGCATCTACCTCGTGAATAGTCCTGCTCGCAGCTTGCGTCGACCAAAATACGCGGAGCGAGTATCTGACTTCTTCCTGGTTCAGCATTACGTCAAGAACCCCGGATATGACATCAAGCTCTATGTGATAGGCAAGGATGTGTTTGCTGTGGCGAGGGAATCGCCACTTCATCCCGAGGTGGAAGTGGCGCACCAGCTGCTTCCGGTCAAACCGGCCTGGCTCAAGTTGGCGCTACGTGTTGGCGAGGTTTTCGGCCTGGTGATCTACGGCTTGGACGTGCTCGAGACGCGCCATGGCCCCATGGTGGTCGACATCAATGACTTTCCCAGCTTCGGAAAAGTGCCGCAAGCGGTCAGCCTGATTTCAGACTACATCGTGCGCTTCGCTAAAAAGGCGAGGATGAAGCGCGGCTGGCTGCCTTTTGCTCTGCGAACGCTTCGCTCGACGAGCACCCGTGGCCAGCATGTGAGAAGCGGAAATGGGCTCGCGCGATGAAACGACGACTCGCTACGCCACTGATGGCAATCGTCGCGGAGGGGTTGCTCTCGCGGCTCAGCTTTGGCTTGATCAACTTCAGCCTGCCTCTGTATGCCCGGCACCTCGGCCTCAGTCTCACCGAGGTCGGCGTTCTTGCGGCGCTCAGCAGTGCGGTGGCTCTGGGATTTAAGCCTCTGGTGGGGTGGGCGGCCGACCGGTTTGGTCTGAAGCGAATGTACCTCGTGGCGATCAGCGCACGCAGCCTGGTGTCGCTTGCCTTCGGGTTCGCCATTACGCCGTGGGAGCTTTTCGCAATCCGGGGCGCGCATGGAATTTCCAGGTCGCTTCGGGACCCGTCGGCAAATGCCCTGCTTGCCGAGCACGGGGGAGAGAAGTCCGTGGCATCCGCCTTTGCCTGGTACCAGACGGCCAAGACGGTGGCGGGTTCGTTGAGCAGGGCTCTTGCGGGAGTCCTCCTGACCATTACCGCTGCCAATTACACGCTGGTATTCCTGATAGCCTTCGGCCTTTCGGTGCTGCCGTTGCTCGCCGTTGCGCGGTACGTGAAGGAGCACCGCGACCCGACTGTTCAGCGCGAGCACCGCGGATCATCCGCTGCGCTGCTGGCTGGCGCTCAGGACGCAGGACCCTCGGGATCCGCAATGCCCGGGCGTCCGCGGGTGCTGCCGTTTGTCGGACTCGGATTCCTGATGGCCGGTACCGCCGAGATGCTCAACAGCCTCTTCCCGGTTCTGGCGACCGAATACGCCGGCCTGAGCAGCGCCCAGGCCGGAGTCATCTATGCGGTATCGACGCTTGGCATTATCTTCTCCGGCCCGATCTTTGGTTGGCTCTCTGACACCGTGAGCCGCAGACTGGTGCTCGCGGTGAGGGCGGTGGCTAACACCGGTTCCTCGATCCTCTACCTGTTGTTTCCCACGTTCGCTGGAATCGCCGTAGCGAAGGCCGCCGATGACATGGGGAGGGCTGCCTTCCGGCCGGCGTGGGGCTCACTGATGGCCGAGGTCTCCAGTTTCGACAAGCGCAATCGCGCGCGCACCATGGGCTGGATGAGCATGGGGGAGGATGCGGGGGCAGCCCTCGCACCGATTCTGGCGGCCTTCTTGTGGGGAACATGGGGCATCGCAGCTCTCATGGGCTTCCGGGTCGTGCTCGCAGCGGCTACGGAGCTGTATGTTCTACTGATCACCCGCAGTCCTGCGGAACAGCGGGTCGAGCGGCCCGCAGCTATTCTGCCCGCCCGGCGCGCCGGCCGGTAACTTTCACGAATCACGCCCGCTTCGGAAGCATCGCTCTAATGCTTACTCGCACAGTAGCCCTTCGTCCCACTGAATCCCAAGTAATTTGCAAGCTCCTCAGCCGTTTGAAAGAGGGTAAGGTCTGGTTTTGGGAATGGCAGGGATTGGGCGTTGACATTCGCCTGCCAGAACCTCTGATACGTCAGGTGTGCCAGCGCCATGGGCCTCTTGCCCGGTTCCGGATTATTTTCTTGACACAGGGGCAACAACGCCAACTCCGCAACATTTGATTTCTCGGCCAGGAAGCCGCGGGCGGTCCCGAAGTCCAAATCAATGGCACGGTTAAAGTGACATGACCGGCAGGCAGGCGAGAAAACGGTTTCATAGAGATGCTTCGAACCTGGGGGCGCAGTACCACCATCTACAGGTTCACGCCAACCCACCGGGATGAACTCAGTGTCTTGAGTTGCACGCCCATTCGCGTACCAGCCATCGATGACTTCTTTGAGGTGCGCTACACGCTTCACACCTTGCGGATCGGTTTGCAGCCGTGGTGTTACGGTCTTCAGCACCGCCAAGTTGTACGCCTTCACATGGAGCTCTTGGTTGGCCCGGGATGTGAATGCAGCGGAAGTAGGAAGTGCCGGTTGTTCGGACCCGGAATCCGAAGTGAACAGCAGATTCCTGATATCCAGCGGTAAGAATCGGAATCCGTCGATATTGCCCTGCGCTGGATACACGCCAGTGCTGGTGAGGTTTTTCGGGTTACCTCCATGACAGATCAGGCACACGCCGGGATGCGTTTTATTTCCGATGAAATCAAGGTTAGGCGCGAATGGATCGCCCGCAACGGTGGGTTCAATCACGCCTGTATGCACGTTGGGAGCATTACGCGCAACGGGGTCGGCAATTGTTTCGGTAATATTCCCAGCGCCATCATTGTTGTAGAGGAAGGCCCATGTTGTCCCGTAGCGGGTAGACGACGAAGGATTTGTCGGCGGAGGCGCCCATTCAAAAGCGACGTCGGCGATTCGGTCGATTTTGCACCCAAACACGGTGTCGGTTTTAGCCGGGTCGCAACCCACAAGGTTCTTATCCAGAGGGCGGTTGAGTGCAGATTGAATTGCCGCTGCAGACTCCGCCTCAGTCGGGTACCCGGTTTTGGTCGGGAACCCAGAACCACCATTTCCCGATGCTGCAAAGGGGTTGACCGGGTAATTTTCCAAATAGGTGTAGATCTTTGGGTTAGTCGCCTGGCAATTGGGGATGCAGCGTATGTACTGGTTGCGAACAAAACCCAGGTCTGCCCCATTCAACACAATCGCGTGCGAATAGGTATTGAGGATGTTATCACCATACGTCAGGGAGCCGTCCGGCTGGTGTGATGGAAGATCGCAGCCTGGAAGATCGCAAGCAACTTTTTGTGCCCCCGTTGAATGCCATTGGCTCTCGTCACTGATGAACCCCGCGTTTTTTAGCCATGACGTAAACGTTCGCTTGCTTCTGGATGGGTCAATCGCGTCGTAATACGCTTTCGCGGTTTTGGCATTCTCGCCAGCACTATCACTTCCCGTGAAAACGAGAAAGTGCGTTTGGTTCTGAAAATCAGATTCGGCAGGGTTGAATATGTTTGGGACACCGGGCGCTGTTTCTGTCGCAGGTGCCGCGTGCAGCGAGCCAGCCCACGCCAACGCCAATGCCGAAGACAGCACCAGCAACCTTGTTACCCCCTGCTGCGTCTTCATATTTAATTTTCTCGTTTTGTTTAGAACACACTGACCCTCCCTGTAATGGCGGATATAGCGCATGAGTCTTCCCCCAGACTCGAGAGCGTCCACGGAATCGGGGCCACCCCAATGCCCGTGATCAACACGCTCTCTTCGGTTGCTAGCGCCTGAATTACTATTGTTAGCTTTTCTTCAAGCGACGCGAGGAGACTAACTTTCGTGCGCGAAGTGAGTCAATGCGGTCAAACCCCCGTCCCATGGAGTTGTCTTGGTACGCGTACCGGTCTCCGAGCGTTATGCGCTCCATAAGCTCGTTGTTTTCCGGCCCCGCGCAAAAAAAGCACGCAGCAAATCCGCAAAAGATCTCCGTCAGGCCGCGACCCTCGTTGAAGCGCTCGTCGAGCGGTTTCCCGGCAGGGTCGGGGACGCGTTGACGGCTCCCAAGAGCGCCGCACGGCACGTTCGTGCAGCAGCGGCGCTCACCCGCCATCTGCCGGCTTCCGCTGAGGCCGCGTGGGAAGCGCTGAAATCTTATGGTAAGTCGCAAGCCCCGCGGCACCGGGGCTGCGTCCCCCGGAGTTCCTGCGCGAACTGGCTACCGGAGTCCGCGGCCTATGAATGTCGGAATTTTGTGGGAAGTCTTGCTGAACTACCGAGCTACCGCGAAGCGAATTCCCACAACCAACGGGTCTCCTAGCCTACGGAGGAAGAATCGTTTTCTCCCGCAGGAAGAACCGTTTTCTGCGGGAATTTTGTGTAGCGCCAGGATAAATCTGGGAGAGGAGGAAAGTCCGATGTAGCGGACGGAAACTTTTCGGGGTTCAATCCCTGAGCCTGCACCGTGAAATCTCGGTTTTAGAAACCGAAGTTTCACGGTACCGGAGCGCGGGCAGGAACCTCACGATTCCCGTGCGCGCCCCGGCCGCCATTGCGGTCTTGACCCATGCCGCCTCTCGTGCCGAGCCATTTTGCGCTCCGTCACGAGTGACGGTGTGCCGTGACGACGATCACCGGCAACGCTTCGTCGGGCGCGGCGCTGGAGACGGGGGCAGCGACAACCGGCAGCGATTGGGCGTGCAGCGGGAGACTGGAAAATGCCGCCCATTCGGTGGCGGTGATGACGATCGCGGCAACGAGACTGACGAGGCGACTGGCGTTCATGATGGCTCTCCTATGGCGAAAACCCGGTGGTGACGATTCGAGTGCAATGGTGAGCGTGTGAGGGATGCGCGCTGTCATAAGAGCTGAAGGGTCGTTAAGCGCCGCTGAAGGGATAGCGCCGGCCGCCTGGAGGCTCGATCTGACAGCCCGCAGCGTTACGGGCGTATGATCAGCGCCACTTGCGGATGATTGCCCAGGCATCGACCCGTGCCGACACGCGACACCAATCGTCGAAAGAAAGCAGCGACCCCGCCGCGGTCGCCGGCCGCTGCCGATCGGGTCTCCCGGCGCTCAAGCGCCGGTACAGCACCGCGTGCGGCGTATCGGCGGGCCCCGCTCGCGAGTCTGCGGGTCTTCGTCGCAGTGGCCGAGCACAAGAGCTTCACGCGTGGTGCGGATGCGCTGGGCGTCACCGCGAGCGCCGCCAGCATGCAGGTGCAGGCGCTCGAGGACTATCTGCGCGTGCCGCTCTTGCGCCGCAACGGCCGTCAGGTCGAGCTGACACCGCAGGGCGCGCTGCTGCGGCCGAAGGTCGAGCAGGCGCTCGCAGATCTCGAGCGTGCGATCGACGAGGCGCGTGCCGACCGCGGCTCCGGGCCATTGCGCGTGACGACGATCGCCTCGTTCCTTGCGCAATGGCTGCTCCCACGACTGCCGGATTTCACCTCGCACCACACCGGCATCGACGTGCAGATCCACACATCCACCGAGCTCGTCGATTTCGTCAAGACGGGAATGGACGCCGCGATCCGTTTTGGCGCGGGAACCTGGCCCCGCCTGCACGTGCAGAAGCTATTCGACGAGTGGCTGGTCCCGGTGTGCACGCCTGCGCTGCTGCAGCGCCATGGACCCATTGCCGAGGCGCGGGATCTCAAGCGCTACAGACTGCTGCATAGCACCTACGAGCCGTGGACGGCCTGGTTGCTCGAAGGCGGTCCCGACGAAGTGTGGCCGAGCTCGGGCGCCGCATTCGATGACGCAATCGCCATCGTGCGTGCCGCGCAGGCGGGCCAGGGACTCGCGCTCTCACGCTGGTCCCTGGTCGCGGACGAAGTCTCGATGGCTCGGCTCGCCGTCGCCGGTCGCCCAGTTCGCTCCGGGCACGCCTACCACTTCGTGTGTCCGCCGGCGCATCTGGCACTGGAAAAAGTCGCGGCCTTCCGCGAGTGGCTTGCGGCCGCGTGCGCCCGATTTCCGTTGCCACCCCGGTCGGTGGAGGACGAGACTGGCGAAGCGAACATGGTTCCGCGCGACGCGACCGCTCACCGGTAGAAATTCCAGGCCCACCAGATCTGCTGCCGACGTTGCCGGTGGCATCAGGGTCACGGCATTCAAGGACCCGGTTGGAAATGAGGAGCTCGCTACATGAGACGCAAGCTGTTTTCAGCGCTGTTCCTTGTGACGGCGCTGAGCATCGCCCTCGGTGCGTTTGGCCACGGGCATCAATGGTCGAAGCACGTGCTTCCCGTCGTGGCCGGACTTGATCCGGGCATGATCCGACTGCTGGCGCTGGTCTGGTTCTGGGTCAGCGCGACGATGCTGGTTTTTGGCTTCCTGCTGGTCTGGACGTGGTGGCGTATCGGGCGAGGCGAGCGAGATCTCCTGGTCGTCCCCTGGACGGTCGGGGCCATGTACTTTACCGAAGGGCTTTACGGTGCGTTGCATCTCGGTGCGTTCTTCCTGCTCTTCGTTTTGCAGGCCGTGTTGCTGTGCGGGTCTGCCTGGGCCCTTCGAGGCGCGGCGGGCAACACCCGGAACCCGGCTTGCTGAAAGTGGCGATCGGTGCTCAGCGCATCCGTGAGCTTGAGTTCGCGCATCAGAACAAAGCTGCTGCAGTCGGTAAACGAGTACCCATGGTCGGCATGCTTGCGGAAGTACGCCTTCGTCTCTTCGAACCGCAGGGCGCCGATCCACTCGAGACGCATTCCGGCGCTGCGATCGATCAGCTCCAGAATGCGCAGCGCGACGTGCGCGCCGCCGCGGGCGTTCGCAAGGTTGACGGCTTCGGTTACGCGCATGTCGTCGCTCACGGTCACGGCGATGGTTCGTGACACCTCGCCCGCAACACCCGGCTGGCCGATGCTGCGCGCGTTGGCCGGTCCGCGGTTGACCCGCATGTTCCCCTGGGCGTCCTGACAGACCGGCTGCTCGAAGTAGTCGTCATCCTCTTCCTCGACCTGCTGACGGCATATGGCAGGGGCCCAGGAGTTGAAGCGCCGTTCCGGGGTCGAACCACAGGGTGTAGGCGGAACTCATGCTCACACGGTGCGCAGCGATGAGAACTCGCGGCTGCGCGGCCGCCTCCCGCCAGACGGTGTGTTTGCGGATCTGATCGAGCTTCTTGAAAGCGCGCCTCACCCCCGCTTAGCGAATTAACAGTTTGTTACGCCATCTGGGCGGCGGGTTTGAGCGCCCGCAAGATTCGGGCTGCGTGCGCCCTCGCCGAACACAACAATAGCGGCGTGCTCACCCACAGGAGTTCGCATCATGACCTCAGCCAAGCCTATGCGGCAGTCGCAGCCGGCGGGCGACCCCGATCCGCGGTGGACCGCGATCGCCACCCGCGACACCCGCTCGGACGGGCACAGGCCCGATCGCATCCCGATCCCGGGCGCGGACATACGCTTTGCGATCGTCAGGTCCGCGCTGGGCTACGTTCTCGTCGCCCGCAGCGCGAAGGGGGTGTGCGCAGTTCTCATGGGCGACAGTCCTTCGCTCCTCGAGCGCGATCTGCGCCAGCGCTTCCCGCAAGTACGTCTGCTCGGCAGCCATGCGCACACCGAGTCGCTGGCCGCTGAAGTCGCGCGTGTGGTCGAGAACCCGCGTCTCGGCCTCGATCTTCCCCTGGACGTGCGCGGCACAGCCTTCCAGCAACGGGTCTGGCGGGCGCTGCGGCAGATTGCCGTGGGCTGCACCGTGAGCTACGCCGAAGTGGCGCGGCGCGTCGGCGCACCGCGCTCGGTGCGGGCGGTGGCGCAGGCCTGCGCCGCCAATCCCCTCGCGGTACTCATCCCCTGCCACCGCGTTGTGCGCCACGACGGAGCGCTGTCCGGCTATCGCTGGGGCATCGAGCGCAAACGCGCGCTCCTCACGCTCGAATCGGGCCGGTGAGCGCCGGGGTGCTGAGCACGCACGCGGGAGTCTCGCGCAGGCGCGGGGCGCCTGACGCCGTCGGGCCTGGCCTTGCGGAGGGGTTGCGGACTCTTGATTGGCAGCGCCTGTCGCGGGATCTCGATGCTCATGGCAATGCCATGATCGGTAGTCTCCTCAGCCGCTGCGAGTGTCAGCGCATCGCGCGCTGGTACACGGACGACTCGCTCTTTCGTACCCGGGTAGTGATGGGCAGCCACGGATTCGGGCGGGGTGAGTATCGGTATTTCGCCTATCCGCTGCCTGAGCGCGTCGCGGCGCTACGCGCCGAGCTCTACCCGCCGCTCGCAGCGCTCGCCAACCGCTGGAACGAAGAGCTGCGCGTGGCGGCTCGCTTTCCCGTGGCGCATGAGGAATTTGTGGCCCGCTGCCGCGCGGCCGGTCAGACCCGTCCCACCCCGCTGCTGCTTCAGTACGGGCCCGGTGACTACAACTGCCTGCACCAGGATCTCTACGGCGAGTGTGTCTTCCCGCTGCAGGTGGCGATCCTGCTGTCGCAGCCGGGTGAGGACTTCACGGGGGGCGAGTTCGTCATTACGGAGCAACGGCCCCGCATGCAGTCGCGGGCCGAGGTCGTGCCGCTTCGCCAGGGAGATGCGGTAATCTTCGCCGTGCATCATCGCCCCGTGGCAGGCACTCGCGGAGTGTATCGCGTGAATCTTCGTCACGGCGTCAGCCGGGTTCGCACCGGACACCGTCACACCCTGGGCGTGATATTTCACGACGCCAGGTGAGCGCACCGAACCATGGCCACAGAGCCTGACGCGCGGCCGGACCTGTTCGCGGACGGGTACGCGCAGCCACGCCGGGAGACGCTCGGCCCGGGCGCGGTGCTGCTGCGCTCCTTCGCGAGCTCCAGAGCCAGCGCGCTGCTTGCGGCGCTGGAGGCAGTGGTTCAACGCAGCCCCTTTCGCTTCATGAGCACGCCGGGCGGCTACCGCATGTCGGTCGGCATGACCAGCTGCGGAGCCGCGGGCTGGGTCACGGACGGGAGCGGATATCGCTACGACGCGCTCGACCCGCTGAGCGCTGCGTGCTGGCCGCAGATGCCGCCGGTTTTCCGGGAGCTCGCGGTGCAAGCCGCGGGCGCCGCCGGCTTTGATGAGTTCGAGCCCGACGCGTGCCTCATCAATCGGTACGAGCCCGGTGCGCGGCTGTCGCTTCATCAGGACAAGGACGAACGGGATCTCAGCTCCCCGATCGTCTCCGTATCACTGGGGCTGCCGGCGGTATTCCTGTTCGGCGCTCACCGCCGCGCCGAGCGCCCGCGGCGCGTCCCTCTGGCCCATGGAGACGTGGTGGTCTGGGGCGGCCCGGCGCGGCTGCGATTTCACGGCGTGCAGCCGCTGAAGGAGGGGCGGCATCCGGAGCTTGGAGCCTGTCGGGTCAACCTGTCCTTCCGCAAGGCGCGCTAGCGAGCGAGCACGAGGTAACGCTGGCACGGCCATCATTAATGCTGTGCCGGCGTGTTGACATTCCTCGGACCTCGGAACGAATACGACACTGATTTCCGATCCCGCGTGACGCAACGCGCACAGCGCGCTGCGCTCCAGTGCACGAAACCGGGCTGGCGGGAAGGGACGCTGCCGTGGCCGTTGCCAGGCCGCGACCGCGAGGCCCGCCGAAGAACCGGGGGTGCCTTCCCCGGGCGTGGGCAACGGATTATTCTGGCAGAAACCCTGCCCCTGGCCCGCCGACAGTCGATCCTGGGAGAACATTCATGAAGAGCTACAACCTGGTGACAGCAATCGCGTTGCCGATGATCCTCGTGTCAGGATGCGGTGGAGGGGGATACGGCGGAGGCGGCGGCGGATACGTGATGAATCTGTCCTCCGCCCCCGGAGAAGCGGCGTTGGCTGCTTATGTCCAGGCAAGCCACTCGACGACGCTGCATGCGACTGACAGTTCCGGCAACAGCTGGACACTGCAGTTGAGCACGGCGGCAAACGCGGGGACCACCACGTTCAACGGCATCGCCAATGCATACAGCACGGTGGATACGGTCACACTCGACAAGAACGGAACGCTGGTCGCAACCAACACCTCGACGAGCTACTTCCTCCTGAATCCCTATGTACCCTTGGGCAAGGTTTCCAGCAGCGGGACACCCTATGGTGTCGTGACGAGCTCTTTCCCATTACCCACCACTGTCACGGTGGGTAATTCCGGGGCATTCGCCAACCTAACTTACTACCACGATACCACACAGGCGGTCGTCGACGCCGACGAGATAGCTACGTACTCCGTCGAAGCCAACAACTCGACAACTTTACTCACGTGCTTCAACACCGTTATCTCCAGCGTGACTGCGCAGGGCACTGCAGATGGCCTTGCAGCCGGTACGGAGACGGACTGTTACACCGTGAATGCCGCAGGTACCGCAGCGCTTTTCTCGATCACCGTTACTGCCAGCGGGATAACCTTGAAGTTTCAATGACGCGGGTTCGCCCGGGGACGCGATGCGATCGGGAAGACGCCGCTGGAGGGCGCGGCGTAGAAGCGCATCGAGGAACGATCCCGAGTCGCATGGTCTAATCATCCATGCAATCTTCTGGCCGCCTCCGTGGTGTCGTCCGCGTCCCGCGATGGATTTTCATGTGCACGGCGGTCGCCTTGATCGCCTTCAAGGCACATGGGACCCCCTCCTCGGCAGTTGCCGCCGAGACAGCGCGTCAGGCCGGGGTTTCAGCGCGGGGCGCGCAGGTGATGCCTTTCGAACTGAGCGCGACCACACACGTCTTTACCAAGACCGCCGTCGGAGCCCTGCAGAAGGTGGTCGTGAAGGATCCCAGGGACGCAGCGCAGATCCAGTTGATTCGCCGGCATCTCAGTGACATCGCGCAGCGCTTTGCGCGGGGCGATTTCTCCGGGCCGACCGAAATCCATGGCGAGCACATGCCGGGACTGGCGGACCTCAAGAAGGCCAAACCTGGAGAAATCAGTGTGCACTACCACGACCTCGTCAACGGCGGGCAGATTGTGTATTCGACACACAAGGCGAATTTGATCGCGGCGCTACATGAATGGATTGATGCGCAGCTGTCCGATCACGGTGCAGACGCACACGAGGGTCACGAGCATCATCACGGTCATACGATCGACCAATGACCGTGGACGCAAACTCACGCTCCAAGTGAAAGCGCCGAATGCGCACCGGCCTTCCGTTCGCCGATCGGGAGGCTTCCGTCAGCGTGTCGCCAGTAGATGTTTCGCGCGAATGAGTCGATACGCCGCCGGGACCACGAACATCGAGATCAACGGCGCCGTGATCATGCCTCCGACCATCGGCGCGGCAATGCGGCGCATCACCTCCGAGCCGGTCCCGCTGCCCCACATGATGGGCAGGAGCCCCGCGATGATCACCGCCACCGTCATGGCGATTGGCCGCACCCGTAAGGCAGCGCCGTCGATGATGGCCTCGACGAGATCGCGCTCGCCATTCAGACGGCCGGCAGCGGCGCGGGCGGCGAGCTCCTGGTTAAGGTAGACCAGCATCACGACGCCGATCTCTGCAGCGACGCCTCCCAGGGCGATGAACCCCACGGCCGAGGCGATCGACATGTTGTAGCCCAGGAGAAACATCAGCCAGAACCCGCCAACCAGTGCACAGGGCAGCATCGCCATGATGAGGGCGGCATCACTCGTGCGCCGGAACGTGAGGTACAGCAGGACAAAGATGATGGCGAGCGTTGCCGGCACGACGATCTTCAGCCTCTCGGTCGCGCGCTCGAGATACTCGAACTGGCCGGACCAGGAGACCGAGTAGCCGGCCGGCAGTGTGACCTGCCGCGCGACCGCCTGCTGCATGTCGCGCACCGCCGTGCTCAGGGCGCGCCCGCGAACATCGACGTACACCCAGCCCGAGAGGCGCGCGTTCTCGCTCTTGAGCATCGATGGCCCATCCGCAATGCGGATGTTCGCGACATCACCGAGTCTGATCTGTGCGCCGCGCTCGGTGAGCACGGGCAGGTCGCGCAGACCCTGCAGGGAGTCGCGGACCTCGCGCGGATAGCGCACATTGATCGGGAAGCGCTGCAGGCCTTCCACGGTCTCGCCGATGTCATCCCCGCCAATGGCGGCGGATACGATGCTCTGTACGTCGGAGATGTTGAGGCCGTAACGCGAGGCGCGCTCACGGTCGATGTCCAGGTCGACGTAGCGCCCGCCGGTGAGACGTTCGGCAAACGCCGACGTCACGCCCGGGACCGGTCTTACCGCGCTCTCGACTTGCCGCGCCAGGTGGTCGATGACCTGAAGGTCGGTGCCGGCGATCTTGACCCCCACCGGGCTCTTGATGCCGGTGGCGAGCATATCGATCCGGTTGCGTATCGGCGGCACCCAGATGTTGGTCAGTCCTGGCACCTGCACCACCCGATCGAGCTCCTGCACGAGCTTGTCCGGTGTCATCCCGGCGCGCCATTGTCCTCGTGGCTTGAACTGGATGGTGGTCTCGAACATCTCGAGCGGCGCGGGGTCGGTGGCGGTCTCGGCGCGTCCCACCTTGCCGAACACGCTCGCCACTTCGGGCACAGTCTTGATGAGCCGGTCCGTCTGTTGCAGCAGCTGCGTGACCTTGCCCGCCGAAATGCCGGGCAGGGCAGAGGGCATGTAGAGCAGGTCGCCCTCATCGAGCGGGGGCATGAACTCGCCGCCGATATGCGTGACGGGGTAGGCCGTCGCGAGCACGATCAGCAGCGCCGCGAGCAGCAGCGTCTTCGGGTAAGCGAGAACCCGGCGCAGCAAGGGCTGGTACAGGCGAATGAGCCCGCGATTGATCGGGTTGCTGTGCTCGCGCGGAATGCGGCCGCGGATCAGATAACCCATCAGCACCGGGACCAGCGTGATCGCCAGCCCCGCCGCGGCGGCCATCGAGTAGGTCTTGGTGAAGGCGAGCGGCGAGAACAGCCTCCCCTCCTGGGCTTGCAGCGTGAAGACCGGAACGAACGAGAACGTGATGATCAGGAGCGACGTGAACAGCGCAGGCCCCACCTGGACCGCCGCATCCCCGATCACCTGCCATTGCTCGGGCCCTGCGAGCGCCCGTCCCGCGTGCGTCTCATGCCAGACCTCCAGATGCTTGTGCGCGTTTTCGATCATGACGACCGCGGCGTCCACCATCGCTCCGATGGCGATCGCGATGCCCCCGAGAGACATGATGTTGGCGTTGACCCCCTGGTAGTGCATGACGATGAACGCCGTCAGCACGCCCAGCGGCAGCGACACGATCGCAACCAGGGCGGAACGCAGGTGAAAGAGAAACGCCGTGCACACGAGCGCGACGATGAGGAACTCCTCGATCAGCTTACCCGTGAGATTCTCCACCGCGCGCTTGATGAGTCCCGAGCGATCGTACGTGGGGATGACTTCGACACCGGACGGCAGGCTCGCCTTCAGTTGCGCCAGCTTCGCTTTGACGGCGTTGATGGTTTCGAGTGCGTTCTTGCCCGAGCGCATGATGATGACGCCGCCGGCCACCTCTCCCTCACCATTCAAGTCCGTGATCCCGCGCCGCATCTCGGGACCCACCTGCACGTGCGCCACGTCGCCCAGGCGCACCGCCACCCCGGCATCGGTCGTGGCGAGGGGGATGCTGCGGAAGTCTTCGAGCGAGCTGAGGTAACCCGAAGCGCGGACCATGTACTCTGCTTCGGCAAGCTCGAGCACCGAGCCGCCGGTCTCCTGGTTCGCGTTCTGGATCGCGCTGATGACCTTGCCGTGTGGGATGTTGAACGCGCGCAGGCGCTGCGGATCGAGCACTACCTGGTACTGGCGCACCATGCCGCCCAGCGATGCGACTTCGGCCACGTTCGGCACGGACTTGAGCTCGTACTTCAGGAACCAGTCCTGCAGCGCCCGCAGCTGCGAGACGTCCAGCCTGTGACTCCTGTCGATGAGCGCGTACTCATAGATCCAGCCGACGCCGGTCGCATCCGGACCGAGCGCGGTCCTCGCTTCCTTCGGCAGGCGCGACTGCACCTGGTTCAAATACTCGAGTACCCGCGAGCGGGCCCAGTACAGGTCCGTGCCGTCCTCGAACAGGATGTAGACGAACGAATCGCCGAACATGGAGTAACCGCGTACGGTCTTCGCGCCGGGGACCGAGAGCATGGTGGTGGCGAGCGGATAGGTGACCTGGTTCTCGACGATCTGCGGAGCCTGCCCGGGATAGGTGGTGCGGATGATCACCTGCACGTCGGAGAGGTCGGGGAGGGCATCGAGGGGAGCTCTGAGCGTCGCCCACAGACCCCACGCCCCGATCATCGCGACCCCGAGAAGCACCAGGAAGCGGTTGACGATGCAGGAGCGGATGAGCCGGGCGATCATCATTGCAGGCGGGCCTCCGTGCTCTTGAGGCTGGCCTCCGAATCGATCAGGAACTGACCGGAGACGACCACCCTTTGTCCGGCTGCCAACCCCGATAGGATTTCGGTCTGCCCCCCGCCCTCGGAGCCGATCTCGACATCGGCCGGCCGGAACTTGCCCTCTCCTTCGGCGAGCATGACGACGCTGCGGGTGCCGGTCCGAATGACCGCCTCACTCGGCACCAGCAGCACGTCCTTCTCTGCGAGGGGTGCGAGCTGCACCGTCACGAACATGCCGGGAAGCAGTTGCATCCTTGGGTTGGCGAGCTCGACGCGCGCGGTGAGCGTGCGGGTCGTGGGGTTCACATCGGGTAGAACCGCGCTGACCTGTCCCTCGAACGCGATCCCGGGTAGCGCCGCCGTTCGAGCCTTGGCGGCATCCCCGGGCCGCACCTGCCGCGCGAGACTCTCGGGCACCTGGGCATCGACCCAGACGGTGGCGAGTGCGTTGATGCGAAAAAGCGGCGCACCGCTCGCGACGGTCATTCCTTCTCTCGCTGCAAGCTCCGCGACGACTCCGCTGATCGGCGCCGTGAGGGTGAAGCGGGACTGGACCTTGCCGCTCTCCTCGAACGCTTTGATCAGATCGTCGGTCATGCCCGCAAGGCGCATGCGCTGGCGCGCACCCTCGAGCAGGTCCGAGGCGCCAGGGCTCTTGAGCTCTCGGACGGCGAGATACTCCTCCTGGGCCGCGACCCAGTCCGGCACGTACAGGTCGGCCAGCGGCTGGCCTTGGTGCACCGGGTCGAGCCTCGCACGCACGCGCAGGTGTTCCACAAATCCGTTCGCTCGGGCTTGAACGACGGTGACGTCACGCTCGTCATAGACAACCGTGGCGGTCGCGGTGATTTCCCGAGCGAGCCTGCCGCGCGTGACTTCGGCGGTGCGGACGCCGAGGTTCTGCTGCACACGGGGGCTGATCTCGACGCTACCGGCCGTCTCGCCGCCTTCCTCCACCGGCACCAGCGGCATATCCATGAAGGGAGACTTTCCGGGATGGTCGAATCGCTGGGCGGGCGCCATCGGATCGTGCCAGTACAGGATTCTCCTTCCGGTTTGCGGATCGATGTCGCCTGGCCGTTGCGCCGCCTGCCGCCCTGGCGCTGGCTGCTGCGCGCTCGACATCGACCCGCTTTGGCCTGCACGCATGCCGGCGCGATAGAGGCCGTAACCGAGCAGGGTCAGTACGATGGCCGCGCACAGTCCGGCGGCAAGAAATCTTCGGTTCATTGCAGCTCTCCGCGACCGGACCCGGCGGAAGTGGCGGTCGCAGCCTCGGCGGTGGCAGCCTCGACGGTCACAGCCTCGGCGGTGCTCGGGGTGGGATTGAGAAAGGCGAGCTGCGCCCACAGGCGCGCCGCGCTGGCTTCGAGCTGCAGCGCCTTCAGGCGCGCATCGATCTCGGCGCGCTGCGCGAGCAGCAGATCGCTCAAGCTGGCCTTGCCGCCGTCGTACGCTGCGCGCGCCGCTACCGAGCGATCCGCGGCGAGCGGAACGATGGAGCTGCGATAGCGCTCGCGGCGCTCGCGGGCGCTGTCCCACGCATCGATCATCGCGCGGATCTCCGCTGCGTGCGCGCGCAGCATGTCCTCACGCTCGGCCTTCGCCTGGGAGGCCTGCGCCAGCCTTGCGGCGAGCCTGGGGTCTTGTCGGTTGGCGCGACGGATCGGCAGCGGCACGGTGAGCTCCAGTGTCACCATGTTGGAGTAGCCGCTGCCCCGTTGGCTGTACATGAGCTCCACCGACCAGTCGGGGTGACGATCGGCGCGCGCAACATCGGCCTCGGCGCGAGCCAGTTCTTCGCGCCGCTCGAGCGCGAGAATTTCGGGATGCTCGGCCAGTTGCGAGTCGAGCGCGTGTTTGTGCAGGGGGATGGTGTCGATCGCCGGCTGCCCCGCGAGCGGCCGATCCGCGGCATCGCCAACCCACCGAACGAGCGCGATCCTGGAACTGCTGACCCCGCGTGAAGCGTCCGCGGCCAGGTCCTCGAGCTCCGCGAGCGTTCCGCGAGCGGCCAGAACGTCCGCCGCCGTACCACGACCTCCGCGATAGGCTGCATCGGCGGCGGTCACTTCGAGCCGCGCTGCCTGGAGCTGTTGAAGGACGGTTTGCTCGGTGGCCTCCGCGTAGTAGCGGTCGAGCCAGGCGAGCGCACTGTCGCGGCGAACGACGACCAGGGCCTGCGCCTTTTGCGCCTCCGCGAGACGCACCGCCTGTTGAGACTCTGCGGCCCGCGCGCGCAGCTTCGCCGGGCGGGTGATTTCCTGCACGATCCCGACGCTGCGCAGGGTCATGAAGTCCCGTTGGACGCTGAAGCGCTCCGCGCCGTCGATGGGCAGATTCTCGAGTCCGACTCTCGCGACCGGATCCGGCCGCTCGGCCGCGGCGACCGCCAGGTCTTGCGAGGCGGAAACCGCCAGGTCGCTCGCCTCGACCTGCTTGGAGCGCAGGGCTGCGAGCCGCTGCGCTTCGGGGAGGCTGAGGGGTGGCTGGTCCGCGCGGACCGCGCTCGCCAGTGCGAGTGCGGGCAGCAGGGCGGCGCTGAGCGCGAGCGTTCGGGCGCGGTAGCGCAACCGCGCACCGGGGAACAGGCACCGCCGGGCAGGGCGGCGCAACTGCCCCGCGAGCGAGAGAGCAGATCGGTTCATGAGCCTCACCGAATCAGACTGGACGTCGAGTCAGTCAGCGAGCCCACGGCACGAGACCCGGTTGCCCAACAGTGCGGCTTGCGGATCGGTCGGCGTGGGAGTCACCGGCGGTCAGCCGGTGTCGACAGGGTGAGTTAAAGGCGCAGGCGCGCCGTGCGCAGGTAGGTGAGTGATCCGTCGACGTGATCCGGCACCCGCAACACTGGCGTTCGCAGCGCCGGCACGTGTTGCCCGAGCGGGACCACGGTCGGCAGAGCGACCACAGCGGGTGATCCGGACGCATGCCCCTGGGCGGTACGGGCCCGTACGGCCGAGACTGAGGGCGAAATGGCGGCGCGCAGCGCACAACAGCCGTATGCCTCGATCGAGGCAGAAGCCGGGCGCATCTGCTCGCCGGCGCCTGCGGGCGAGCCCGCAGGGCAGCAGTCGGTCCGCGAGGCACTGTTGGCGCAGGCGAGCGCCGGCTGGACGATGCCGAGCAGGCACGCCACGAGCACCAGGGAAGCGATCAGCCGACGAATCACCAATGCCACCTCCGGGCCTGTCCCACTGACCCGTGGAGACTAAGTTCCGCGATCCGGGGTCGGGAGTCAACCATTCACTGCGCCGTGGTTCACAAGTTGGCGGCATTGATTGCCATGGATGGCCCATGCAAGATCTGTGTATGGCTACCAAGACCATCTCCATCGAGATCCATGCCTACGAGCTGCGGGTCTCGAGGAGGAGATCGTCAGCATCATCACGCTCGGGGAGTTACCTGGCCTTTTAGGGGGCGATTCTGCCCTTTGGCGCCGATCCAGCACGATTTTAGGCCGCGCCACAGTTTGAAATGAGCCGGCGCGCAGGAGAGCTCTCATGCCACAGATGATCGACGTACGAAGCGATACCGTCACCCGACCGACCCCGGCGATGCTGGAAGCGATGCTGCAGGCAGAAGTCGGTGACGACGTATTCGGTGAGGACGAGACCGTCAACGAGCTGCAGAGGAAGGCCGCGGATCTGTTTGGCAAGGAGGCCGCGCTGTTCTGTCCGACGGGCACGATGTCCAATCAGATCGGCATCAAGATCCATACGCAACCCGGGGATGAGGTGATCTGCGACGAGCTGGCGCACATCTATCTGTACGAGGGCGGCGGCATAGCGGCTAACTCCGGCTCCTCGGTGCGCCTGCTGCAAGGCCAGCACGGGCGGTTTACCGCCGCGCAGGTGCGCGAGAACATCAACCGGCGCGACGATTCCCACCTTCCGTGGACGCGTCTCGTGGCCGTCGAAAACACCGTCAACAGGGGCGGAGGCTGCTGCTGGGACCTGAGTGAGATCGAACGCATCCGGGCTGTCTGCAAGGAGCACGACATTGCCATGCATCTGGACGGCGCGCGGCTCTTCAACGCACTCGTGGCTCGCAACCAGGCCCCACGCGACTATGGCCGTCTGTTCGAAACGATCTCGATCTGCCTCTCCAAGGGACTCGGCGCCCCGGCGGGTTCGCTCCTGCTCGGCTCGCGGGCACTCATTTCCAGGGCGCACCGACAGCGCAAACTGCTGGGCGGCGGCATGCGGCAGGCGGGGTATCTGGCCGCCGCGGGGCTGTTCGCCCTCGAGCACAACGTGCAGCGCCTGCAGGAGGATCATCGCAAAGCAAAAGCGCTGGAGGCCGAGCTGCGCTCGCTCCCCTACGTTTCGAGCGTTTTGCCCGTCGAGACGAATATCGTGATTTTCAAGCTTCACGGGCAACTTCCTGCCGAGCTCTTCCTGCAGCAGCTGCAGCATCAGCAGGTTCGCGCACTCAGCATGGGCCGCCAGACCATCCGTTTTGTGTTCCATCTGAATGTCAGCGACGCTCAACTCGAGGCTTTGCTCGCAGCCCTGCGTGGCATCCGGGTGCCGGCCTGAGTGGCTGGCGCTGATGTCAGTTGGCGCTCCGCGGACTCATGCCGGTAGCGGCACCGCGCTCGGGCGGGCCGGGCGTTGGCGTCGCCGACAACGAGCTCTTCGCTCTGATTTCAAAGCGGTCCGGCTCGCTCCACGGATTGCCGCTTCGATCGGCGGCATCAAAGCGGACCATGGTTCCGGTCAGTCGCTCTCCGTCCAGGGTGAAGCGCAGGTAGTGAAAGTTCACCGCGGTGGTGAGCCTGGATAGTTCTCCAAACATCCGGGCGGCCGGAACGGGCTTGGCGCCGCCGCCGCCGCTGACCAGGTAAGTGACGCCGCCTTTGTCGTAGCGCTCGTAGTTGTGCACATGACTGCCGACCACGACGACCTGCGCGCGCAGAGCCCCGGCATTGCGCGACAGGTAGCGCGCGATCTCCTTCTCGTCGCGCATCACCGGGTAAAAGGGGCCATGGACCGGGGGGTAGTGCAGCACGATCAAGATGAATTTGACGTGCGGGTCGGCGGTGCTGATTTGCCGTTCAAACCATTCCCGCTGTTCGCTCCCCGGTTTCAGTGGCGCATCGGAATCCAGAATCACTGCCAGCAAAGCGGAGCCGATGCTCACCGAGTACCAGCGGTACGGGCGCAAAGGCAAGGCGCCGAATGCTGTCCACCAGTTCTCGAGACAGGGAGCCGCGTCGCCGTTGCATCCATTGAACTCGTGATTCCCGAGCGCGGGAAACACCGGGATCTTCCGCCTGGCCCACTCTATCGTCTCGCTCTTGTACGTGTCATAGTCCTGTGGATTGCTGCCTTCGTAAACCAGGTCCCCGCCTATCAGGATCGCCGCCGGGTTTTCGCGCGCGATCCTGCCGACGAGCGCGCGCCGCGCGGGGGCGCTGCCGACGTCATCGCGCCTGCTGAAGCGCGTGTCGCCGTAGACGACGAAAACCAGCGCAGCTCCCGCCCCCGACGCCGGCACCTCGAATCGCGGCGGCTGATCGCCGCGTGCCGCGCCCAGAGTCAGCCACACGCACAGGAGCGTCAATGCCGTCCGGTGCATCGCCTGACCCTGGGGACCGTTGTGCCCACTCGCAACAATTATCGAGCCTTTCCCGGCAAGTCAACCGCAGGTACCTCATGCCACCCAGGATGATCGCCCTCCTTGCGCTGGCGCTCCTTACGCCCCTCGCCACCGCCGCGGATCCCCTCACGAACCCGCCCAGGGGACGCGCGCGCGCCCGCGACCTGGGTGTGCCCTTCGACGGCGCGCCAGGGCCGCTGAATGCGATCACCGACATCGAGGGCGTGCTGGTGGGCCACACGACCCTGATCTCGGGCAGCGGCAAGCTCATCGTCGGCAAGGGCCCGGTCCGCACCGGCGTCACGGCGGTGCTGCCCCGTGGACTGGCTTCCATGCAGCGCTTCTCATTCGCCGGCTGGTACTCGCAGAACGGCAACGGCGAGATGACCGGCACCACCTGGGTCGAGGAATCGGGCTTTCTCGAAGGCCCGGTGATGATCACCAACACCCACAGCGTCGGCGTGGTGCGGGATGCGGTCATCGCCTGGCGTGTGGCGCACGCGGCGGCGGACGCCACCGGCGCCTGGTGGTCGCTCCCGGTCGTGGCCGAGACCTGGGACGGCTGGCTCAACGACATCAACGGCTTTCACGTCAGGCCGGAGCACGCCTTTCACGCGCTCGACACGGCGCACTCGGGGCCGGTCGAGGAGGGGTCGGTCGGTGGCGGAACCGGCATGATCTGCAACGGTTTCAAGGGCGGGATCGGCACCTCCTCCCGCAGGCTCTCCGAAAAGGACGGTGGCTACCTCATCGGCGTGCTGGTGCAGTGCAATTACGGGAGGCGGCAGAACCTGCGCATCGCGGGCATCCCGGTCGGGCGGGAGATCGAGAGCGAGGATCCCTATGCCTGGGTACCGTCCGAGGCGGCCGAGCACGGATCGATCATCGTGGTCGTGGCCACCAACGCGCCGCTCCTGCCTCACCAGCTCAAGCGCATTGCGCGACGGGTATCGCTCGGCATCGGACGCACCGGCAGCATCGCCGGCAACGGATCGGGCGACATCTTCATCGCGTTCTCGACGGCGAATGCCGCCGCCAGCGACGTCGACCATGTGGTCGAGCTGAAGATGGTGCCAAACAACTCCATGGACCCGCTGTTTGCCGCGACCGTGCAGGCGACCGAGGAAGCCATCGTCAACGCCATGGTGGCCGCCCAGGACATGACGGGCGTCGACGGGCATCACGTGAACGCACTGCCGCACGAGAAGCTGCGCGCGGTTCTGGCCAGATACAACCGGCTCACGCACTGACGTGACCCTATCTGGCGGGTCGGCTGTGGTGCGCCAGCGCGGGAGCGGGCGAGATCGGCCGACAGCGCCACGACAGGCTCCGGATGAGCGTTTTTGTCGAGCCCTGCTAGAGAGTCGCGCGCGCGCTGCGCAGCCGGCCCAGCAGCAGGCCCAGCGTCGCGGCGAGCACTGATGCGACCAGCACCGCGAATTTGGCCGCGGCGAGCAGCCGCGGATCCTCGAAGGCGAGGTTCGCGATGAAGATCGACATCGTGAATCCGATTCCCCCGAGCAGGCCCACCAGCACCACGTGACGCCAGTGCACCCCCGCGGGAAGAACGCACAGCTTCAGGCGCACTGCGGCGATCGAGGCCAGCACGATTCCGATCGGCTTGCCGAGCACCAGCCCTGACACGATCCCTGCGCCCACCGCCAAAGGCGCCGCGCCGCTCAGGTCCAGACCCTGCAAGCTCACGCCCGCATTCGCCAGCGCGAACAGCGGCATGATGCCGAAGGCCACCCAGGGGTGCAGCCGCGCCTCCACACTCTCCACCGGCGGCGCGGCCGCGCGCCGCGCGCCGGCATCGCGCGGCAGCCGTCCGAATGCGCTCGTGGCGGGTGTCAGAAGGCCGAGCAGCACGCCGGCGAGCGCCGGATGCACGCCGGCGCGCAGCATTCCGAACCACACCACGGCTGCCGGCAGCACGTAGGCCGGCGCCGGTTGCACACCCAGCCACTGCAGCAGCAGCACCCCGAGCACGCCCGCCGCCGCGATCAAGAGCCCCCCGGCCGCGATGCCGCTCGAGTAGAAGAACGCGATCACCACGATGGCTGCGATGTCATCGATGATGGCGAGCGTCAGCAACAACAGGCGCAGCGCTGGCGGTATGCCCCTGCCGATGAGGGACAGGACCCCGACCGCGAAGGCGATGTCGGTCGCCGTGGGTATGGCCCAGCCGCGACGCGCGGCCGGGTCGGAGTTGATGAGGACGTAGAGCAGCGCCGGAACGAGTACGCCGCCGGTCGCGGCAACGATGGGAAGGGTGGCGACCCGCGGGTCCGACAGTGCGCCATCGTGCATTTCACGGCGGATCTCCAGGCCGACGACCAGGAAGAAGACGCTCATGAGCCCGTCGTTGACCCAGAAGCGCAGGTCGTCCGCCGGCAGGTATTGCGCGACACCGAGGCCGAGCTGCAGATGCCACAGCGCCTCATAGGCCCCCGCCCAGGGGCAATTCGCCCACGCGAGGGCGAGGGCGGCGGCGGCCAGCAGCGCCACGCCGCTCAGCGCCTCGACGCCGATGAAGCGCAGCGGCCAGAGCGCCGGGTGAGGGGGTGCCTGTGGGGACAATCCCAAGACTTTCAGTTACTTGGCGTGGGTGCAAAAATCCCGTCGAGCGTGTCGATTCTCACCGGTCTCGCTCGTCGTACTCACACATACGAGCTCACCGGCCAATCTAACCGATGGAGGAGACAAACATGCGAGTCATGGTGATCGTGAAGGCGAACAAGGAGTCCGAATCCGGCGTGCTGCCCAGCCGCGAGATTCTCACCGAGATGGGCAAGTTCAACGAGGACCTGGTGAAGGCGGGCGTGATGCTCGCGGGCGAAGGGCTGCACTCGAGCGCCAAGGGCGTGCGGGTCAAGTTCGGCGGCGGCAAGAGCACCGTGACGGATGGCCCGTTCACCGAGACCAAGGAGCTGATCGCCGGTTTCTGGCTGTGGCAGGTGAAGTCCATCGAGGAGGCGGTCGAATGGATCCGGCGCTCCCCGTTCCAGAAGGGCAACGAGGAGATCGAGATCCGCCGGGTGTTCGAGGCCGAGGACTTCGGCGCGAACCTGACGCCGGAACTGCGGGCGCAGGAGGCGCAGCAGCGCGAGCGCATTGGCGCCAAACACTGACGCCGACCCGACACTCGCAGCGCACCCGACTATTCACACTCTCGGAGCGAACACCATGCAAACCAGCACCCATCTGCATTTCAACGGCAACTGCCGTGAGGCGTTCGACTTCTACGCCAGGACCTTCGGCGGCAAGATCGTGTTCTCGATGACCTACGGCGAATCGCCTGGCGCGGAGAAGACCTCGCCGGAATCGCGCAACAAGATCATCCACGCGCGGATCGATTTCGGAGGCCAGTTCCTCCTCGGCTGCGACACGCCGGCAGAGCGCTACCACACGCCCGAGGGCTTCAACGTGATGGCGGCGGTCGAGCAGCCGGCCGAGGCGGAGCGGATCTTCGCGACGCTGGCGGACGGCGGCCAGGTCACCATGCCGGTCCAGGAGACCTTCTGGGCCCATCGCTTCGGCATGGTCACCGACCGCTTCGGGACTCCGTGGATGGTCAACTGCGCGAAGCCCCTGGGCGCCGTGACCGCTGCGGCCCGCAAGAGCGCGTGAGGCTCTCGGCTTGCGCCGCGCGCGCGACGATGGTGTCATCCGTGGCCATGACGGCCACGGATACCCATCGCACCATCGACGCGCTCTGGAGGATCGAGTCCGCGCGCCTCATCGCCGCACTTGCGCGCTTGGTGCGCGACGTGGGCCTGGCGGAGGAGCTGGCGCAGGACGCGCTCGTCACGGCGCTCGAGCAGTGGCCGCGCTCTGGCGTCCCCGACAATCCCGGGGCCTGGCTGATGGCCACCGCCAAGCACCGTGCCATCGATCATCTGCGGCGCGAGCGCATGCTCACACGCAAGCATGAGGCGCTCGGTCACGAGCTCGAGATGGAACAGCAGTTGAACGGCGGCAAGCTCGAGGCGAGCGCGGACGACGAGATCGGCGATGATCTGCTGCGGCTCATGTTCATCGCCTGCCATCCGCTGCTGTCCACCGAGGCTCGCACCGCGCTCACGCTGCGCCTCCTGGCCGGACTGACCACCGGGGAGATCGCGCGCGCCTTCCTGGTCCCGGAAGCCACCATCGCGCAGCGCATCGTGCGGGCCAAGCGCACGCTCAGCGACGCGCACGTGCCCTTCGAGATCCCGCGGCGCGGCGAGCTCGCCGGGCGGCTGTCCTCGGTGCTCGAAGTCATCTACCTGGTGTTCAACGAGGGCTACTCGGCCACCGCGGGCGAGGACTGGATGCGCCCCGGACTGTGCGAGGAGGCGCTGCGCATCGGGCGCATCCTCGCCGAGCTCGCGCCGCGGGAGCCGGAGGTCCACGGCCTCGTGGCGCTGATGGAGATCCAGGCGTCACGCATCCGCGCGCGCATCGGCCCCAATGGCGAGCCGGTCCTGCTCATGGAGCAGAACCGCGCACTCTGGGACCGGCTGCTCATTCACCGCGGGTTGCTGGCGCTGGCGCGCGGCGAGACGCTCGGTGAGGCGCGCGGGCCGTACCTGCTGCAGGGGGCGATCGCCGCCTGTCATGCGCGCGCGGCGACCGCCGCGGACACGGACTGGGTGTACATCACCGCGCTCTACGATGAGCTGGCGCGCCTCACGCCCTCGCCGGTCGTGGAGTTGAACCGGGCGGTCGCCGTGGCCATGGCCTACGGGCCGGCGGCGGGACTGGAGCTCGCCGACCGGCTTGCGGCGCAAGGCTCGCTCGAGTCCTATCACCTGCTGCCGAGCGTGCGCGGGGATCTGCTCGCCAGGCTCGGCCGCTACGAGGAGGCGGGCGTCGAGTTCGAGCGCGCGGCGACGCTGACGCACAATGCGCGCGAGAGTCGCCTGCTGCTGGATCGCGCTGCCGCCTGCAGGCGCGGCGGAAGCTGAACCTTTATCGGAGAGATCATGCCGTACATGCTGTTGATCGTGGAACCGCAGGGGCAGCGGCGGCTGCGTTCGCCGGAGGAGGGCCGTGCGGTCTACGAGCAGATGCTCGCATACAGCGCGGGCCTGAAGGCGCGCGGTGTCCTGCTGGAGAGCAACTCGTTGCGTGCCGAGTCGGTGCGGCTCGACATGCGCGCCGGCAAGCGCAGCGTGACCGATGGTCCGTTCACCGAATCCAAGGAGCTGATCGGCGGGTTTTTCCTGCTCGACTGCGCGACCCGCGAGCAGGCGCTCACTTTCGCGGCGGAGTGCCCGGCCGCTCAATGGGCCACGATCGAGGTGCGCGAGCTCGGTCCTTGTTACGACTGACGCGCGGGCCTCGGTAGCTGGGCCGCCAACGCCTGACTGACATCGTCTGCTGAGCCTTCATAGCTGCGGCGCCCACGCCGTGCACCACCCGGCGGCCTTTACCTGCCTGCCGGGGAACAGCTGGCACGGCCCCTGCGCGGAACCCGCCGCGCCCTGGTACATGCCGCAGTTGGCGCAATTGCTGCCTGCCGTGGCACCACTCGCCTGCCGCGCGTCCTCCACGTATTTCACCGCCTGCGCTTCGGGCGCGCCGACCGCGAGCAGGGGCGCATCGGCTGCAAACGCCAGGCGCGCGCTGCCCGCCGCCACCGGAGCGAATCCTGCCGTGAACGCGAGCCTGAGCAGGCGTCGCCGGGACAGAGGGCAGTGTGGGTTCATGAAATCGGGCCGCCGGCACCCGCGATGAGGGTAGCAGACGGCAAGTCGGATCGGTTGACGCCCCGGTGAGGACCGCGACGCAGGATCAGCCCGAGGCCTGGGCGAAGGTCTCCATCAGCAGCCCGGTGCCGCCGCGCGAGACGTGCGCGACCACGGCCGTGCGCCGGTGCAGCTTGGTGATCGCGCCGAGATTGATGGCGAAGGACAGCACCACCTGCTGCCCCTTGCGCAGCCCGAGGTTCGTCGTCTCGATGAAAACGCCGGTGGCGCTCAGGTTGACCGCCTTGCAGAGCTTGCGGCGGCCGCCCGGAGCGGTGATGTAGACGATGGTGCGCGCTCGGTGTCTGGTGTGCAGTCTGCGTTCCACTGCTGATCTCAATGATTGTGTTGTTATAGTCCCGGCCCGCGCATTATGCCTTCCCCGGCGCGGTTTGCCGCAGCCAGTGAACTTATTTCGCGACGACCTTGGCCTTGACCGCGAGCATCACATAAGCCAGGGCAGCACCGACCGGGCGCCGCCGCCGCTCATCCGCCGCGCAGAAAGGCGCCGATCTCGCGCCCGAAGGTGTCGAGGTCCACCAGAAAGGCGTCGTGCCCCTCGATGCACGGGAGCGGGGCGAAGCGCGTGGCGACGCCCGCGGCCGCCAGCGCGCTGGCGACGGCCTGCTGCTCGGTCAGCGAGAACAGCAGGTCCGTCTGCACCCCGATCACGAGCGCGGCGCTCAGGCCGGCGCGCCGGAACAGGCTCACCGGCTCGCCGTGCGCGCTGAGATCGAAGCGGTCCATGGAGCGCGAGATGTACAGGTAGCAGTTGGGGTCGAAGACGCTGACGAAGCGCTGCGCCAGAGCTTCCAGGTAGCCCTGAATCGCGAACTCGGAGGCGAACGGATCGCCGTGCTTCACCTCCTGGCGGATCGGCTGGCGTCCGAAGCGCTGCGCCCATTCTGCGGCGGAACGGTAGGTCACGGTGCCGAGCTTGCGCGCCAGGCGCTGGCCCGTGACCGGCGCTCGCTCGGAGGTGTAGTTGCCGCCCTGCCAGTCCGGATCATGGGTGATCGCCTCGCGCTGGATCGAGCGCAGTGCGATCGCGAAAGGCGCCGCCGCGGCGGTCCCCGAGATACACGCCAGCCGCCGCGCCGCGCCGGGGAACTGCGCGGCATACGCGAGCACCACCATGCCCCCGAGCGAGGGCCCCATGACCGTGTCGAGCCGCTCGATCCCGAGCGCGCGCACGGTCTCGAAGCCCGCGCGCGCGATGTCCTCGACCGAGAGGTCCGGAAACGTCAGGCGATAGGGCTTGCCGGTTGCCGGGTCGACGGAAGCCGGTCCGGTCGATCCGAAGCAGCTGCCGAGCGAGTTGACGCAGATGACGAAGAAGCGCTCGGAGTCGATGGCCAGTCCCGGTCCCACCATTCCCTGCCACCACCCGTCGCTCGGGTCGGCGGGGGAAGAGGCGGCGTGAGCCGGCGGCGAGAGCCCGGTGAACAGCAGCAGCGCATTGTCGCGCGCCGCATTGAGTGCGCCCCAGGTCTCATAGGCGATGCGCGCGCCGTGCAGCACCCCGCCGCGCCACATGGGGAAAGGGTCGGGCAACGATGCGTACTGGCGCGCATCCATGGGGCGGCAGCTGCGGCGGACCTGGATGGCCCGACCGTATGCGCTAGGGCTCCGGATCGCCGCCCTCGGCGATCCCCTCGAACAGCACCGTGGACAGGTAGCGCTCGGCGGTGTCCGGGAGCATGGCGAGAATCACCGCGCCCTGGGGAGCTTCGCCGGCGACCTTGAGAGCGGCGGCGAACGTCGCGCCCGAGGAAATGCCACAGAAGATGCCTTCGCTTCTGGCGAGGGCGCGCGCGCTTTCCACCGCTTCCGTGTCCGTCACCGTCACGATCCGGTGGGGCACCTCACGCTTCAGGACCGCGGGCACGAAGTCCGGCGTCCAGCCCTGGATCTTGTGTGGCGTGAAGGGCTTGCCCGACAGCAGCGCCGCACCCGCCGGCTCCGAGGCGATGATCTGCACTTCCGGCCGCGCGAGGCGCACCATCTCGCCCGCCCCGGTCAGCGTGCCTCCGGTGCCCCAGCCGGTGACGAAGTAATCGAGCCGCCTGCCGGCGAAGTCCTGCAGGATCTCAGGCCCGGTGGTGTTGCGGTGGTAGGCCGGGTTGGCCTCGTTCTCGAACTGCCGCGCGAGGAACCAGCCGTGCTTCCTGGCGAGTTCCGCGGCCTTGCGCACCATGCCGCTGCCGCGCTCGGCGGCGGGCGTGAGAATCACCTTCGCGCCCATCAGGCGCATGATCTTGCGGCGCTCGACCGAGAAGCTCTCGGCCATGGTGGCGACGAACGGATAACCCTTGGCCGCGCACACCATGGCGAGCGCGATGCCGGTGTTGCCCGAGGTGGCCTCGACCACCGTCTGGCCGGGCTTGAGCGCACCGCTGCGCTCGGCGTCCTCGATGATGGCGATCGCGAGGCGGTCCTTGACGGAGGCCAGCGGATTGAAGAACTCGCACTTCACGTACATGGTGACGTGCCGGGGCGCGAGGCGCTGGATTCCGACGATCGGGGTCCTGCCGATGGTGCCGAGTATGTTGTCGTAGATCATGATGTTCCTTCTACGCTGCCTTTGATCGCACCCACAAGGATCGCGCCGGCATCTGCTTAAGAGCGCCGGTTATGATCGCATGATCAGATTGCAGAAGCTGCTGGCGCAGGCGGGCCTGGGGTCGCGCCGCACCATCGAGGAGTGGATCCGCGCCGGCCGCGTGAGCGTCGGCGGCCGCGTCGCCAGGCTCGGAGATCGTGCCGCGAGCGCCGACGAGGTGCGCCTCGACGGGGTGAAGCTCGACCTCGATCGCACTGCAGCCGCCTCCCCGGAGCTACTCCTTTATTACAAGCCGGTCGGCGAGGTGACCACCCGCAGCGACCCGCAGCGCCGGCCCACCGTATTCGGGCGACTGCCGCCTGCGCGCGCAGGCCGCTGGATTGCCGTGGGACGGCTGGACGTGAACACCGCAGGGCTCCTGCTGCTGACGACGGATGGGGAGCTCGCGCACCGCCTCATGCACCCTTCGAGCGAAGTCGAGCGCGAGTACCTGGTGCGCCTGCGCGGCCGGCCGGGGCCGCAGGTCCTGCGCCAGCTCCTCGCGGGAGTGCCCCTGGAGGACGGTCCGGCGCGCTTCGATCGGATCAGCGCGCAAGGCCCGGACGAGGAAGGTGCGGGGGGCCACAGCGCTTTCCGGGTCGTGCTGCACGAGGGGCGCAACCGCGAGGTGCGCCGGCTGTGGAGCGCAGTGGGTTTCGAGGTGAGCCGGCTGCTGCGCATCCGCTACGGCTCGGTCGAATTGCCCCGCGACCTGCGTCCCGGCGAGGCACGCAGCGCCGACCCCGCCCTGATCGGGGGCCTGGAACGCTCAATCCGCGCCGCCGGGCGGCCTCGGCCGCGGGCAGGGCCCCCGGGCGGGCTCACCAGGCACGAGGCCCCGGTTGGGGGCCCGCGGCGGGGGGCACCCGCGCGGCGCCGCCGGGCCGATCGGCCTCCCGGCGGCCGACCCCCAAGCAAATAACGGGCCAGCACGCATTGACACGCCAGGACCCCGAAATCAAAATACGCGGCTCGTTTTGCGGAGGGGTACCCAAGCGGCCAACGGGAGCAGACTGTAAATCTGCCGGCTTACGCCTTCGAAGGTTCGAATCCTTCCCCCTCCACATTTCGGTGCGGGGAGCGATGCGGGCCTGTGAGGTTCGGCCGGCAGATTGGGCGTCCATCAGCGCGGGTGTAGTTCAATGGTAGAACCTCAGCCTTCCAAGCTGATGACGTGGGTTCGATCCCCATCACCCGCTCCAGCTTCGGTCGGCTTTTTTCGGGATCTGAAGCCGACGTAGAGCCCATGTAGCTCAGTTGGTAGAGCACGTCCTTGGTAAGGACGAGGTCACCGGTTCAATCCCGGTCGTGGGCTCCAGTCGACCGGGCAACCGGGGTTGAGTTGAGAGTTGGTTCGTATTTTCAGCGCCGCGCTTGGAGCGCGTCGAGCCTTTCGAGGGAACTTCCATGTCCAAAGAGAAATTCGAGCGCAACAAGCCGCACGTAAACGTGGGGACGATTGGTCACGTGGACCATGGGAAGACGACCTTGACGGCGGCGCTGACGAAGGTGATGGCCGAGACCTACGGTGG
>Ga0209804_1000435_pt1 | contig 34774 bp, 40 predicted proteins | sample GraSoiAngelo_139_FD_185896 | JGI IMG/M metagenome (GOLD analysis project Ga0209804, IMG submission 185896) | Grasslands soil microbial communities from the Angelo Coastal Reserve, California, USA - 14_0929_12_20cm (SPAdes) (version 2) | ecosystem: Environmental > Terrestrial > Soil > Grasslands ... | reverse complement strand
GCACCGTGGTGTCCGGCCGCGATGACCAAGGACGCGAACCGCGGTTCAGCAACCTCTTTGGTTGCAAGCAGATACCTCTGTCTCTCTGCGACTTGTTGACGACTTTGCCCCGTCCCAAATTCGCGCCCCACCCCTTTCTAAAATCTGTTGTGACCAATGTAACTTTCTAAGCCCCTCCACCTTCCCCATAATCGGCCTTGTCGGATCACCGACGATATCTCGGCAATTAGCCGAAGAAACACTTCGAACTCGGTTAACAGGGGGAAGAACTTGAGCAACGGGGCAAGCAGAACACTCACTTTAACGATGCTGGCGATGATCATCCTCATGTCGGCATCTTTGGCATCCGGGCAGGTAATGAATTCCGGGGCCCAGACGATCACGTTGAGCGCTCAGCTGGCAGAATCGCTGACCGTCAGCCTATCGGCAAATGCGGTCAACTTCACCATGGCGGCGGGCAGTGCCGGCAATCCTGGCAGCGCTGCAATCACCGCAACGACCGCCTGGGTTCTGAAGCCAGGTCGCACACAGGTCACCATCGACGCGTACTTTGCCAGCGCCCCCGTGGCATTGACAGACGGAGCAGGTGACAACATTCCTTCATCAGCATTCAAGATTTCCGATAACGGTGGAGCTTCGTCTCCACTGGTGAACACAGTGGCGTTCGGCGCCGCGAACGCCGGGTTGCGACTCGCGACGGTGGCCATCACGGGAATAAACAAGAATGCTAGTCGAACCGACAACATGGCGTTCAACATCGACTTGAGCGCGGGCACGCTGCCGCAGCTCCCGGCTGCGACATACACCGGAACGTTGAACATCCAGGCGCAAGCAACTCCGTAATAGCGTCTCAGTGAATGAATGGCACAAAGGACCAGGCGGGAGTCTGGTCCTTTGCCTCATTCGCCTTACGCTTCGCCGATGTGAAAAATGAGATCAAGTGCCAATATACGGGTGGCGATCCTGATTGCCGTACTGACGGCTGCCATGGTCGGTGCGCACGCGCAAGCCGTCAGTTCAGGTGCGCAGGCCATATCGTTGAATGCGGCCTTGACCGAATCTATCAGCCTCACTCTTTCCGCCGGCGCCGTGAATTTCAATTTGACTGCGGGAAGCGCCAGTAACCCGGGGAGTACGTCCATCAGCGCAACCACAAGCTGGGTCTTGCGACCCAGTCGCGGCCGTCTTAACGTGTATGCCTTTTTCAGCAGCGCCAGTTCAGCATTGAGTGATGGATCGGGGAACAACATTCCCAGCTCCAGTTTTCAGGTTTCAGAAAACGGGGGTGCTTTCCTGGCGCTTACCAATGCCGTCCCTTTCGGCGGCGCTAATGCCGGATTGCAGCTCGCAACGGTGCCGATTCTCGGTAACAACAAGCAAGGAAGCCGGACCGATACGATGAACTTCAACATCAACCTAAGTACGACTCCTTCGCTCCCGGCCGGAGTGTACACGGGAACTTTAACGATCCAAGTGCAGGCGATCTGACAGGTATGAACGATCAGGTCCGCAATCTCGCTCGCGCACTCATTCTGTGCTGTGCCCTTGGTTCCGCGTTTGTCGGTGCCGGGGCGCAGACAGTGCGACCATTGATTGCGGAGCTTGGCAACCCTGCCCAAGGGCGTGTCGAGTACGTGAACGACAACGACACGCCGCTAAATGTCGTCCTCTCGGCCAAGAGCTTCAGCGTCTCGGAGACGGGCGACATTTCCTACCGGCCGCTGGATCCGAGTATCCACCTGAAGCTGTCCTCAACCAGTTTCCGCATCCAACCGCATGACACGTTTTTTGTTTTCTATGAGGCAAAGACCGATGCCTCGATAGGCTGGTTTGTAATTTATGCAGCATTCTCCGGGTTCGGCTTTCGCGTGCAAAACGGCATGAATGTACGCCTCGAGTTGCCTCACACCGTGTATCTGCTTCCCAAAAAGTCTCTGAACAAATCGCAAGTGCGGATAACGAGGGCGGAGTTTGAGCCCGAAGTGCACAAGGTATTGATCGAAGTCGAGAACACAGGCGATTACTTTGGGCGAGCGATGCAAACCGTTGTTGCCGCAGGCCGCAAGAAGACAGAAGGTCCTGGATTTCCGGTGTTTCCACGGAGTAAACGACGAATAGAAGTTCCCATTGGTGAAATGGAAATGCCGGACGAAGTAGTAGTCGATTTTCAACGCTTCAAGCTCGAGGAGAAGCTCGGCTCAACCCCGTAGCCGCCGTTTCCATGGCATACCTGAAGGCCGCTATTGCATTACTCGTTGGTTTGCTTCTGGCGGCCCTGCCTGTAAGCGGACAAGTTTTAAAACTGCAAGGTGGCAGTTCTACTCTCCTGAACGCCGATGGCGGCTCGGTAGAATTTAAAGCGCCCCATTACGCCGGCAACATGGGCCTCGGTGTTTACAACGGCAATTTCCAGTTCGGGGCAGTCGTTCGTTACCCAATTCACCAGTACACCGTCACCGCAGGCGATGATTCTATTCTGTTCGATCTTCCGACGGACTGGTTCGACGGGACCCACTACTTCATGGCTCGTGGGGCGGAAGTCTCCCATATCGGCCAGGTAAGCAGTGTCCGTCTTTTCCTAGGCACGAGTTCGACTGGATTCTCTACCGGTTTCTTTCAGGCGGCGCGCAGCAACGATCCGACAGCTCTGTTCTTTTACGACCGACGTCTGAGTCCCAACCTGCGGCTCACCTCCCGTAACGTTGTCTCCAAATACCAAAGTTCTTTGCAGGGGGTCAGTTGGCGCGCGCAGAAGTGGCTGAACTTCTCCTCCACCGGCGGATTCGGCTCGAACCATGCTTATGCTGCGGTTGGATTCAATATTGAGACTAAGAACTTGGCCCTCAAGGCCGGCTACATTGATACTGGCGCACGGTTTCGACGTATGACGCTGGTCAGCCCCCTCAGTTCAGAAGTGCAAAAGGGCAACCTCGAGTTCGCCTACCAGCCTAATCGCATCGTCAGCATAAATGCCGGACACCATAACATACTCGAGCCGGTCACCCCAGACGCGCCCTTCACGCCCGCCTCGGTCAATGAGATCGGCGCCAACTTTCATGTGGGTCGGAGCTATTTCGGAGCTGGATACTTCACGTCGAGTGTGCAAGCGCGGCTGACCAACGGCACGAACGTCTATGTTGGCCGCCGGATGACGAAGAATGTAGATGTTACCGGGAACTACTTCACTAGTCACCCGCAGCACGGTCCAAAGACTGACATTGCCTCTGGCACTGTCCGGGAAACGCTGTCCAAGCGAATCAGCCTGTTGCAGTTGATTACCCGCTCAAATGGCCAGACCACCGTTGCGGTCGGAGGAGATTTCCTCACTAATCGGTTGAAATTTCGCGCCGACTACCAGAATGTTTACCTGCCGTACCGTCCTGCCCGTCCCTTCGAACAGGCCCTTGCTCTCAATACTGCACTCAGGGTTCACGGTCCGCTGCAAATAACGGCGGCCAGCAGCGTTGCTCCCGACGGACGACCACGATACAGCTTTGGCGTCAGTACATATCTCTATCGCCAGCGCGGGATGTGGAATTCCACCGATCCGGACAGCTTCTCTTTTCCCAAATATGTCGTAATAGGCACCGTGCACGATCCGGACAGGGCACCTGTTGAAGGCGCCGCTATTCGTATCGGAACCCAGGTCGTCTATTCTGATGACAAGGGGGAATTTCTGCTGCGGTTGCAGAAGCGGAGGGGGCTTCCCTTACAGGTCGCTGTTAGTGAGTTCTTGACCGCTGGCACGTTTGGGGTGGTTGTGGCTCCGTCTTCCGTCACACCCAGTACTGAAGAAACCGCGCAAAGCATAGAGATCGTGGTCAAGAGGCTAGCCAACCGCTAGCCGAGCTCTCCCGCAGCGGACGAGCGGAACAGCACTCGGCACGCGAAGCATCACTGCCAGAGTCTAGCGTTGCTTACGTAATAGTGCCATTGTTTTGGATCATAAAAGATGGAGGGCGTACACAGGCCTGGGTGCTGGGTAAAGGCGAGATTTCGGAACAGAATATCTGGGAAGGGGTTACATTCCTGAGCCACCTGAAAGACTTGCCGCCGATGTGCAAGCAGAATGGCGACTAAAATCGCATTCGAGTGTGTGTTCGGCGACGGAATTGACTGTGGACAGCAAGCGATATTGACCGCGGCCTAGAAGCCGCCCTAAGATCCACGCGTGGCCACACCCACTTTGCGATGCGACCGGGTAGCCGAGGAAGATAACCAACGTCGCACTCGTTCCCAACCCGCTTACCGCGTTCTTTATGACGGGCAGTGCGAAATTTGTCAGTCTTGCGTAGCATGGCTGAAAACACTCGACCGCGAAAACAAGACGCTCCCCCTACCAATCAGCGCAGAACTGTTGCCGACGATAGATTCCCGGCTCGGGATGGATGAATGTCTCCGGCAGTTGCACGTGATCACCTCTGAACGCGAGATCCTTGTTGGCTGGGATGCCGTTGCGGCTTTGGCGCGTTTGTTCTGGTTCACCTGGATCCTTGGCACGCTGGGACAGCGGTTCCCCTTTAGAAATGCCGGACGGCTGCTCTACAGCTTCGTGGCCACCAACAGATATTCCCTTTAGCAAGTGTCGCGGCGGCGCGTGCCGCATTGCAAAACCAGAAGCAGTACGACGGCAAGCCCGACTGGGAGCGTTCTGGTCGTGCTACACGCTAGGCTTCTTCATTCGGTTGCCACTCGTCCTGTGGGCGGGCATGAAGGCTGCGGCACAACGAATGAGCATTTTCGCCCGGACATACCATAAGCGGCTCGATCTGCTGGATGGCAAGCTCACCATTCTATTTCTGAACGGCGTGTTGCCTAATGCTGTCCCGCTGCTGTTCGGGGAACTCTTTACGACGTTGCTCTACGACGGAGTCGCCGTCGATCCCGGCTCCCCCAAGATGCGGAGGTCGCTTGCACGCCACCTTCGCCGGCTGAAACCGAAGATTACAAAGATCGTCGCGACCCACGCCCATGAAGAACACGTCGGCAACCTTAACTGGTTGTCCGACGTGACAGGTGCTCACGTCTATGTTTCGGAGAGGACCGCCCGGTTCCTAATGCCATTCAAGAAACTGCCATGGGTTCGCGCCAAGATCATCGGGCAGCCCCCGAGCCTGAAGCAGCCCTACCACGTGTTGGACGAAACATTGGCTACCAACTCCGGGCAGTTGCAGGTGATCTCGACCCCCGGCCACTGTGATGACCACGTCGTTCTGTACGATGCCGAGAGGAAATTGTTGCTGGCGGGCGATGCCTTCATGGGGAGCTACTTCGCAACCCCCAACCCAGACGTGGATAGCGGTAAATGGCTCGTCAGTCTTGAACGGCTTATGGAACTCGATATTCAGATTCTGGTCGAAGGACACGGGCACATTCACACGTTACGGACCGACATTCCTGATTTCCCCGGCGTGGTGATCCGGGAAGACCCGAAAATCGCCATCGCGCAGAAGCTGGATTATCTGCGATGGCTGCGCGAGCAGATTGAAGCCGGGTTTGAGGAGCAGCTTCCCCTGCGCGTTATCGAAGCGAGCTGTTTCCCATGGGGGAGGCGCACTTCATGGGAGAGTTGTGCGACCGACGAGTGCATCCGACTCCTGAGCCTTGGTCATTTTTCCCGCACGGAACTGGTGCGCAGCTTCGTTCGTACCACCAGTTCAGACCCGCTTCCCACCGTCTATGAGATTCGCCTTTCTGGAGGAGAGTGACCTGCTTGCCGCTGAGTGAAACAAAGGCGGTCGAGTCGAGCGAGGGATTCCGTTGCTCTCCGATAATTGGCTGGCTCCCAATTCCTGTCTTGCCTTTGGGCGCAGTTGCTTTCCGAAATGTGCTTCCGGCTTGGGGCTTCATGTGGTCGTTAGCATTTGCGATTTATTTCAGCCTGAAATGGTTGACATGGTGGAGGGCGCGAACACGAGTCGCTCATTCGGCTTGGCGTTCTGCCGCCTATCTCTTGGGTTGGCCGGGAATGGACGCAGACGCTTTCTTGGATGCGAGCCAGAGCGTACCGCCGCCGGCGCCCTCAATTTGGTTCTGGGCGACATTCGAAACGTTTCTTGGTGCGACTCTGCTCTGGATCGTGGCCCGATCCGTTCCGCAAGAAGAGCCCCTTTTACGCGGATGGGTGGCAATGTTAGGAGTCATCCTGCTGCTTCACTTCGGCACGTTCCAAATCGTCGCTCTGCTGTGGCAGAGCCTTGGTGTCAAAGCAAAAGCCATCATGTCCGCCCCACTCCGCTCCACATCGCTTGGAGAGTTTTGGGGAAAGCGGTGGAATCTCGGTTTCCGTCAGCTTTCTCATGAGTTGATTTTCCGCCCGTTACATCGAAGGCTGAGTACGGGCGTGGCTGGCTTCTTAGTGTTCGTTTTATCCGGTCTGATCCACGATTTGGTGATCTCGCTGCCTGCTCGCGGGGGATATGGTCTCCCCACCATATACTTCCTGATTCAAGGCTCTGGAATGACCATCGAGCATTCGCGGCTCGGTGAGCGGCTCGGCCTTCGACAGGGAGTGCGTGGCTGGTGCTTCATGATGGTGTTCCTTACGGCACCTGTCTTTTGGCTCTTTCACCCATGGTTCGTACTGCGTGTAATACTTCCGTTCACGCGGGCAATTCACGCGCTATGAACAATTCACTCGCGCAGCGGTTCTTTGACCTCGACCTGTGGCTGATCGGCGGTGCGCATTTTGTGATCCTGTTCGCCAGCTCCCAAGTGCCATACCAACTGGGGTGGAAAAAGGACTTGCGGCAGTTGATGCCTTTCAACCGGAAGGTGCTTTGGGTACAGGGTGGATTCACAGTGTTGACTATCATTGCTTTTGGCACCTTAACCTTACTGTTGCACGCGGAATTGCTACGGGGCGACCGTGCTGCCTTGGGAATTGCGTGCTTTATCGGGATTTACTGGACTACTCGAATTCTCGTGGACGCGTTCTACTTTTCGCACGCGGACTGGCCCAAGGGAACGGCATTTATTGTGGGACACGCACTCCTGACTCTTCTGTTCTTGGTGCTTGCCGCAAGCTACGTGGGGCTATTCGTCTGGCACGTTTGGCTGCGGCCGAATCGTTGACGGGAAAGGGGCTCACGTGTTCAGCCTGACAGCACCCTCGGACGATGGGATTCGACGTTTCATTTCCAAGCAGATTGACTCAGGATTCTCGTACCCGGATGTCGGAGCGTCGGCTACCCTGGTGCCAACGGGCTACAACGTAGACCACCATCGTGTTCAGCTTGGCACCGGCACACTGGCATGGAACCGGGCTGTCGAGGCAATCCGCGCATGGCAAATGTTCAACATACCATGGGTGCGCCTTTGCTGGCCGACTGTGCCGATACGGGTCGAAACCGAGGTTGCGGTTTTGGTACGTCACTTCGGATTCCATTCGCTGAACGCCTGTCGTATCGTCTATGTCATCGATGAAGCAGATCCAATAAAGCGGTTTGGCTTTGCCTACGGCACCTTGGCGGAGCATGCCGAACGTGGAGAGGAGCGATTCACGGTCGAATGGAATCGAGACGATGATAAGGTCTGGTACGACATTCTTGCTTTCTCTCGTCCTCGGCAGATGCTGGCCAGACTGGGGTATCCACTGTCACGGTTTCTGCAAAAGAGATTTGCCGAGGGTTCAAAAGCGGCAATGGTCAAGAGCGTAAGCCGCACTTAGGTACGTCGCGATGCTGACAGGAGAATGTTGGAGCTGGTGACCAGTGAGGTGCTAGCAACTATAGGGTGAAATGAAGGCAATTTGCCATGGTAATCGCCTGGGTCAGCTCGCTTCTGGCAATCCTGCTCGCTCCGATCCTCCTGATCCGGTTCCGCAAACGCTGGGTAGCAGCCTTCAATATCGCTATTACGAACCGAATCACGAGCCGATTCGCCGCTCGGCTGCCCGGCTTTGGCATCATCACTCATATAGGTCGGAGGTCGGGGCGAACCTATCGGACGCCCGTGAATGTGTTTCGAGCGCCGAACAGATTCCTCATCGCGCTCACATACGGACGAGAGAGCGAGTGGGTCAAGAATGTGCTTGAGGCTGGCGGATGCCAGCTTGAGACTCGCGGCGTGCGGTATCGGCTTTCTGCACCGACGATCGTGCACGACCCCAGTCGGCGACGGTTTCCCATTCCTGTGCGAATCGTGCTCCGGCTCATCGGTGCGAACGACTTCATGCAGCTTTCAACTTCCTAATCCGAGATGGTTCACCTTTGGTTCAAGTGCACCGGGCGTGCCAAATCCTCTTACTCTTAGTTGCCCCGCTTCCGTTAGTTGAATCCCGACAACCCCATTCTGAAACAAGCGAAAGCCGAGTACGCAAAGCTGCGATAGCCGTTTCTGCGCGATAAAGTGGCGATTGACCTTGGCTTGAGGCCTGCCCTAAGATGCCTCCCTAATGGTGTCTTTCAGCATCTTTGCAATAGTCGGGATGTACGTGTCTTTTCCACATCAGGTGATCTAGCGATCTAGCAGGAGGCCGCTATGCGTCGAGAACGGGCGCTGAAGGTTGTATTGGGATTGGTGGGATTGCTTTTTTCGGCTGGCCTTTATCCGGTTACGGATTCTTTATGGCACGCGAATCAGTCGATGTATACCGATGATATGATGCTTAGCCTCTATGTCGCGCTCGGTATTTTCCTGCTGATAGCAGTGCGCAGCCCGTCGGCACATCGCAGCCTGATCGCCTTCACCGCATGGTCAAGTTTCAGTCACGCCGCTGTTATGGCGGTGATGGCATTCCAGAAGGCGGATGAACGCGGAGCTCTCTGGGGATCGGCTGTGCTGGTTGCCATCGGTGTAACCCTGATCGTGCTGGCGCCGGCGAAGCAGTCAGTCGAGCGGGCATCTGCGGTCGGCGCGTAGTTCCAAAGAGTCTCCCAACCGAACGCATTTAGCGACATACCGCCCGGCTCCACTGAGCTTTCATCAATGTTTGTCGATGAAACTAGTCGATGAAACTAAATGTGGCGTCCAACGCTTTCAAATTGGCTGCGCGAGTTTGGTCAGGCGTTTTCCCTGCGAAACTGTGATTCATGCCGGGCGGTACGATAGTCTCATGCTGCACGCCCGCTGCCTTCAACTTCACCGCCATTTCGATTGTTTGATGATACTCATAGTTCGAGAGCGGCCTAGTCAGGTAGCTTCCGGGCGAGTCGTAGACATACGAGGAATCCGGATAGTACGATGGCGGATCATCGTACAGGTAATAACCCGGATAGTAGCTGTACGTCGGCCATGGAGAATACCAAAACGGGTCGTACCACCAAGGGTTCCAACCGAATGTCCAGCCTGGTGCCCACCAGTAGGCACCCCAGAATGGCCATCCGAAGCCCCAACCTCCCCAACCCCAGCCAGGATGCCATCCTAGGCCCCGACCGAAGCCTGGCCAAGAGCCTCTCCAACCATAACCACCCCACCGATAGCCTGTGCGGAAGGGCCCGAAGGCGTTGCCATGCCACCCCAGGCCGCCGAGAAATCTTGAGGCCGAGCCGCCAAAGAAGCCGAGGCGCGAGCTACCTGATAAGGATGTGGTCGATCCGAATCGCGGGTTCCCAAAGAGAGATCCGGACGTGGAATGGCCGAAACGCGATCCAACGTGAAGCGAATTGCCGATGAAGGAACTGCCAGAGCGCGCGCCGACGAAGCCAGTCCCTGCCCGCATCGGTTCGGATCGTGAAGTTCGCCTTGTGCCCGCCGCGGCTGCGAAACGCGACCCGCTTCCTGGCGAAGCGACTCTTGACGGTCCAAAAGAGTGCCACGCTCCGTCGCGTGTTCCGGCGTTACCGCCAGGGTGGCTTCGGTTCGTCCAGCCGCCCGAATTGCGTCCGCCGTTGAAACGCGCGGCGCTGCTGGAGGTTCCGAACGAATGCCACTGGCCGTCCCTCATAGCGGAATGAAAATTCGCCGAATGATCCCCGAACGACGACCCATTTCCGAACGCGCCGAAGGTTCGGTTGCCTCCAAAGCTGCCGTTGCGCGCGGGCATGCTCCGCGGCGCACCGAACCCACCGTAGGAGCGATTGCCCATTCCGTAGGAGCCTGCCCTTGGCCCACCGCGAAAGCCGCCGCTATGGAAGCCGCCACTATCGGGGAATCCTCCACCCCCGCCATGAGAAGCGCTTCTGCCGCGGAAGCCGCCTCCATAGAAACCCGCACCTCCGCCGCCATGGAACCCACCACTGCCGCCATGAAAACCGCCACCGCCGTGGAAGCCGCCTCCGGCGAATCCTCCACCCCTCCCGCCATGAAACCCACCACCATGGAATCCACCACCACTTCCAAGATGAAAACCACCGCCGCGCTGAGCGAAGGCCGAATTAGGTGCGAGAGCAAGATTCGTGAAAGCACCGATTGTGATGAGGGTTTTAACAACAGCACCCAATCTCCTCATAATCTCTGAACCCCCTTCCCGTGTGGCAGTGCAATCTCGATCGAGGAAGCATAGCGCGGGGGCCGCGCGTCGTCTTGGTCGGATTCCCGTGCTAAGCAAGGGGTGGCGCGCAATATAAGTTGCGTCAAGCCGCGTTTCCGCTTTTCTCCGAGAGCGTCTTCCACCGGCGTTTTCCTGCCGGCCCGCAGCAGGGACTTAGATTCAAGGTGTTGCCGCCTGTCCAGTCCCGGCCTCGCTGCGGACAAAAAACCCGCTGGAAACGTGCAAACCGACTGCCAACAGTCGGCCTGTCATCACCCATCTACTAACTGCAACGTTCTTAATGTGTCAGCCTGCACAGAGGGTTGTGGCTCAGAGGCAATCTGGTGGCCCAATTCCACCAGGGTGGTGGTTTTCGGCCAGTAAGCTGCGCTTAACATCCAGCCTTCCTTTGCTCAACCTGATGTAGGCCCCGGTATTCACCGTCTTAGGCCAGCTCGCCTCAGGTCCACATGAACCTCCGATACGGAACACGTCGTGCAACTCCTATTCGCGTGCCCGGTTCAATACGTGCAGTGATGGATATTGGAGGAAGCTTGAAAGCTTCACAGTTCCATAGACTAAACCGTTTGCGTTCCGCGCCTCTAGCCCGGTTTTCGACCTTGCTACTGGTTTGCGAGGTAGGCCTATTGGCCGGCGCCCAGACTGGCGTGATGAGTCCCTACCAGGGCGAGAGTGACGGCATCAGGGCTGGCGGAAAGTGGATGGAGTTTCACTCCGAAGATAAGATGACCGGTGCCAAGAAAGCTCGCTTTGAGCTTCGGTCGGATAACTACCTGAGCGAGGACCTGGACTATAAGCCGCGAATCGAATTCACCTGCACGGACAGAAAGTACACCAACGCCGCATTCGATCCCGGTATGCGTCTGGGGCCGCCTAATCGTCCCGGCTTTTGGGGACAGCCGCAGATGCAGGTCATGGTCCGTGTCGACGATGCGCATGGCTATCACGGCTGGGATTGGGTTCACGGCCAGTTTCTCTCGATGGATAAAGGCACGATTCGCGGACTGATCGGTGCTCACATCTTCAAGGTGGAAATCCGCGGCCGAAACGGCCCCGAAATCGCGGAATTTTCCCCAGCGGGCCTGGATCTTGCCCGGGTGAAGCAGGCCTGCGACCTGACCCCGAAAAAACCTAGCAAGAACTGAGCATCCGCGCGGCGAGCGGCTCTTCAAGTGTATTCGAGAACACGGGCTTGGGAAAGCTTTTGAGCAGGTTAGACGCTCGACCCGCGGGTACGCCTCAGGGTCACCTCACTCAATCCCTGGATTCGGCGCTTCATGCCACTCCTTCCTCGTATTTCTCAACTTGTCGGGGTAATAGTTATGATAGGCTAGCCTCATCGACCCTCCACAAATCAAACTCTCGCAGGGTGTCGTTTTGCCCTGGCGTCTAGCTCTTATATGGTGTGGAGTAGCATCGAGAATTGCTCAATTGAAAGGCGATGGCTGTGCCTAATAAATTCAAGACACTGCTTGTGGCGCTCTGGATCGTTCTTTTTCTCGGCGACGCCTCCCACGCGCAGAACGGAGTGTTGGGAGAGGTTCGTTTTGTCGGTCCCAGCAAAGTAGAGAAGACGTCCGGCGTGTGGATTGACGGCCAATACGTCGGCTACCTGGGTGAACTCAAGGACGACAAAAAGATGCTCTTACTGCCGGGAGAACATGTGATCGCTGTGCGACAGTCTGGCTATATGGACTTCATTCGCAATGTAGTTGTAGAGCCAAATAAGAGACTCACGCTCACCGTGAAAATGGAGCGAGACCTTCGCGTTCAATTTCCCAACGTAACATCTGAAGTCAAGCTCCAGGTTACACCTGACCGGGCCGCAGTCTTTCTCGACGGTGGTTTTGTCGGCAACGTCCACGAGTTTACCGGAGTTGGGCGAGCCATGCTGGTGAGCCCTGGAAAGCATCGCATCAAGATCGCCTTGCCTGGATACCAAACCTTCGAGACGGAGATCACCCTCCTACCCAAGCAGAAGTTTAAGATCGAGACGGAACTGGCTAAAGGCAGCATCACTCAAGCAGATCCCCTAATGAGGAAGGAATAACCGGTCTTGACTCGCGAGCCCGGCTAAGCCAGCCAGGAGTTCATCGCGAGTAGCAACATTTCCAGCGTTCGCAAAATGCTTGGGCGCAAGCGAGGATCCGTGATGCTCGGGGGCGAGCAGTTCATCCCATACGGAACATCACGCAATCTTCGCCCCTCCCGTTGACCTTTCCTCGGCGCCAGCCTACTATCCGGGCTAAATGGGGACGACCACTCCATCCATTGGACAGGTGCTCGGTCACTACCGCATCGTCGAGCAGGTCGGCGCCGGCGGCATGGGCGTGGTGTTCCGCGCACACGACGAGCAGCTCGATCGCGACGTCGCGCTCAAGATCCTGCCGCAAGTGGCACTCCTGAGTGAGGCGGCGCGCCGCCAGTTCCGCCGCGAGGCTCTCAGTTTAGCTCGGATCACCGATCCCAATGTCACGATGGCCTTCGACTTCGGCCGCGACGACGGTATCGATTATCTGATCACCGAGTACGTGCCTGGCACCACGCTTGACTCGAAGCTCGCAGGCCGGCCGCTCCCGGAAGGCGAAGTTCTGAATCTCGGCAAGCAACTCGCCAGCGGTCTCGAAACCGCGCACCACGAAGGCGTCATCCACCGCGACTTGAAACCAGGCAATCTGCGAGTCACGCCGGATGGGCGCCTGAAGATTCTGGACTTCGGGTTGGCCTTCCTGCTGCACACCGATGCGGAGACCGCCGTCACAACGCCTCTCACCAGCACCTACTCGGAAGCGGGAACGCTCCCTTACATGGCTCCGGAGCAGATCAAGGGTCGTAAAACCGACGCCCGTACGGATGTGTGGGCGGCGGGTGCAGTGTTGTACGAAATGAGTACGGGAAAACGTCCCTTCTCGGATCGGACGGGGGCGCAGCTGGTTGCGGCCATCCTCGAAAAGGAGCCGGCTCTTCCGCGTGCGCTGAACCCGAAGGTCAGTGAGGGTCTGGAAAGGGTGATCCTGCGGGCGCTGCAAAAAGATCCCAAGGAGCGCTACCAGTCCGCGGGCGATCTGCGCATCGACCTTGCCAACCTAGCGACCGGGACCATGCCGATCCAGACTCCAGGGAAGATCCTGCCGAGCCAGGCGCGCTGGCCCCTCATCGCGGCGCTCTTACTGGCGCTGGTGGGTGTGGGAACCTGGTGGATACGTCACCGGGGAGGCACGCCAAGCGCTGCGGACCGGGTGTTGGCGGTTCTGCCTTTCGAATCCGTGGCCAATGATCCCCCGACTAACGCTTTAGGTTTGGGGCTCACCGAGACCGTGACGACGAAGCTGGTGCAGGCCAGCGACGGGGGCCATCTGCAACTGGTTGCAACCCGGGAACTGGTGGCCCAAGGCGTCAAAACTGCAGATCAGGCGCGACGCGAGTTCGGCACTGATCTTGTGCTGGAGGGCAGCCTGCAGCAGTCCGGAGACCAGATCCGCATCACATGCAGTCTGGTGGATCCGAGGACGCATGTACAGCTTGCCGCAAAAGAGGTCACCGGAGACGCGAACCAGATCTTCGAACTGCAGGATCGCCTGTTCGATAAGGTGCTGGAGATGCTGCCGCTGGTGGTGGAGCCCTTCCGGCAGCAGGCGCTGCGGGCGCGTCCGGATACGCGACCCGCCGCTTACGACTTTTACCTGCGTGGCCGCGGCTACCTGGAGGAGTACCAGAATCTCGAGAACATCCAGAATGCCATCACCCAGTTCGAGGGCGCCATTGACGTGGACAGCAATTACGCACCAGCCCACGCTGCCATGGGAGTGGCATACGCCATCGGGTTTCAGCAGAAGAGCCAGGGCAGCACCTGGCTGGAGAGAGCCCGCAACCATTGCCAGCGCGCGCTCGCCATTACCCCGCAACTGGCGGAGGGACACACCTGCCTGGGCGACGTCTATTTCTCGACAGGGCATTACGAGGACGCCGTCAGGGAATTCCAGCGCTCGCTCGATCTGGACCACTTTAGCGATGAGACGCTGCGCTTGCTAGCAGCGGCGTATCAGAAAACGGGGAACACTGCTGCCGCGGAAGAGGCATTTCGCAAGGCGGTTTCACTGCGCCCCAACTACTGGGGGGTGTATAACGCGTTCGGAACCTTCTATTACAACCAGGCGCGCTATGCGGATGCGGTCGAAAAGTTTCGTCAGGCGATCCAACTGGCGCCGCGGAACTATCGCGCATACTCCAACCTGGGCGGAATCTATCTTCTGCTCGGCCGCTATAAGGAAGCAGTGGATCTTCTGAGGCAGTCCGCCGCCTTACGTCCTTCGCCCGAATCTTACGGGAACCTAGGGGCAGCTTACTTCTACATGGGGCGCTATCAGGACTCCGCCGAGAACCTGCAGCAGGCGCTAAAGATCGATGACAGAGACTGGTTGAACTGGGGCAATCTTGGAGACACGCTGCATCAAATTCCGACTCACCGGCAGGAGGCGCTAAGTGCATATCACAAGGCGATTGACCTGGCGCGGCTGCGGCTTGAGTTGAACCCTAGGGATTCTTTCACCCTGGCCTTTACCGCAGACTACTACGCCATGATCGACCAGGAGCAGCAAGCGCGAGAACACATCATGCGGGCACTCGAGATCGCACCGACGGACGCTGATGTCTTATTCCGCGCTGCTATCCTCTACAACCACTTCCGGGACCCGGAGAAGACACTGGATTTCCTGAATAAATCGGTCTCGGCCGGCTATTCCCAAACCGTAATCCGTGATACGCCCGATTTCGACCACTTACAAAACGATCCGCGCTTCCGCGCCCTCCTGCCCAAGCCATAGCTCACGGAATAATGTGCACGCCGGGATCAGCACAGGCAGTGCTTTCGTTATCTCTAATCACAGTGTACTTGCAGTAAAACTCACCGTTGGCGCTAGGGACGCAGCCACCGTGTCCTCTGATCGGATGCGCCGGATTTGAGACACCTTGTTTAACCGTGAACGGGTTCCCGGTTGGTTCACTTGGATGAGAGAAGCGAATTGTGTAATCGTGCTGGTCGCCCGGTTGCCAGCGAACTTGGTCCCCTTCCTTTACCGTGACTGGGTCCGGTGTTGCTCCGCAATTCTTGATGCCCACATCGTAGGACTTAAAGCCAGCTTTTTTGCAACCAGCAAGGGTCAACAACGTGGCCGACAGAAGCAGGCAAACACACAATCTAACCGTTCTCATAGGTGCGCTCTCTTTTCAGAGCTCAATTGACCGTAGGATTGTGGGCGGAAGCTTAGTTATAAGTCAAGCGGGTCACTGGGAGGCAAAGAGAGGCGATTGGCACCGGTGAGTGCCTCCGGGCACGCCAAGTAATTCATCGGGCCGGACAGGCACTGCGAATAATTACCAAGTCGTTTGCGGCGGTTGATCGGTAGCACCAAACCCTAATGAGCACACTCTTCGCCAAATTTTACAGCTCGTGCGGGTCCGGATTTTCTGGCGCAATGGTACGAAGAAACGGCGAGTCCAATCCCGCTCTCGGTTCCACCTGTTGGCTGACGGAGCGGCGGGAACCCATGGGTTTTAAAAAATCTCGTCACTCGGGCATAAATCCAGGGCAACATAGGCATAGTGACGAACCACTTGATACCATGTTTGGACAACTTTGCCCCGGCCGAAATTTATTGAATTCCGCCAAATTTTCGTATTGCAAAAAACTCGAAAAGGCGTGGCATCTTTAATTATTTTCCTACGAAAGGACGCCCAAATTGGCGGATTTCGCTCACAAAACGCTAAGCGGGCAACTGCGGCCAGTAACTTGGCCGGGTTGCTATAGGGCGTCGCTCCGGTCGCGCTAACTGACCTTCGGCGCTCTTCCCGCAAAACCAAACGCATAGCTGGGGTGGCGTAGGCTGCGGTTCCTTCGACTCTAAATCGACCACACCGTTTCCGATGATTCACTCTGACCTGTGGACTAGAGGGGGAAAAACCAAGTTCTTGCCGAATCCCGGGCACAGCTATCGGATACGGTGGACTCTGCTATATAGCTCTTTTAAGGATGACCTGTTCCCAGTCTGCGCAACTCCACTCCATGCTCATTCTCCCATCGCCCAAGATTATTGGTTCGAGAGGAGATTCTTTTATAGCGTGGAGTTCATTGCGGTCACGACCACGCAACCCAGCTTCGCCTACTATCCGAATGGTCTTGGGGTATAACGGATCGGATAGCTTCGCTGGAATCAATCAGCTTTTGAGGGCGGGGATCAGCCCTTCCGAATCAGAAGACAATCTATGCAAACCAATGATTTAGCCGCGACAAGGCGCCTGGCCCACCCTCCTGCTCCCAATGGCCGACGAGTTGCATGTGAGATACGCAACAAAGGTCATCCAACCTTTGCAGCTGTATCGGGGAGGGATTTAGCGGAGCTAGCCAGCTTCAGACCGTCCTCGACACAACGAGGAGGATTTATGAAGAAGCATCTGTTCACTCTCGCAGTCGTGGGCGCTCTGCTGCTAACAGTCGGTTCGGCTTATGCTGGGATTGGTTCGGATCACATGCTGGTGGCGAATGTCCCTTTCGATTTCACCGTGGGCGCCACTACACTTCCGGCAGGTCAGTACATTGTCCAGTACATCGGAACGTCGAACAAGACTCTGCTGATCCGAGGCTCTTTGCCAAACGCATCAGTGATTGTCCTTGCCACCGATACGGAAGCGACCAAAGCCGCGGCCCAAAGCCTGTTGGTTTTCCATCGCTATGGCCAGCAGTATTTTCTCTCCCGGATAGTGGTGGAGGGAAGCACGCGAGGTCATCAATTGGGGAGGAGTAAGCGAGAAGTAGAAATGGCGAGGAACGACACAGGTGAGGTACTTGTGCTGCTCGCGCAAGCGCACTAGAGAACTCGCTACCGGGGATCAAGCAGACCTCCACCTTCCGCAGCACTCAATCCCATCGGGAACCCAAATACTGGGTTCCCGATTGACCTCCGGAGAAACCAGCTTCTAAGCGCTCGCGAGTTGCCGTTCGCGAACTCCAGCCACCTCGAATCGCCCTCGAATCGCGCCGGTCATTGACTTGGACTTGCTTTCGAACGTACCATGCCAATGCGATTCTGGGGAAGTCCCACCTAGGCTAAAATCTTCGCAACTTTTTTCTGAGGACAATGGGGACAGATCTCTCTGTTTCGCTCGCTGAGCGAGTGTCGCGTACTATGCGCCCTGACGGCCCGTTCATCGCGTCGGTTCCGCACGCGGCCGGAAGTTATGGTCACTGCCTTATCCAGCTTAGCTTGGCATAGCTGAACGGGCCGCCCTACAACTACGTCGAACACAACCTGGTTACAGCATCTGGCACTCGCTCCCGGAGACCGGGATCGGGAATGGCACAAAAAGCTGTTGCCAGCTAGGTTGGTCCAAGCTTTTGGCGTTTCCGCGACGGTGAACGGGACGTCGCCCTGGCGGTCACGAATTTGTATGCCATGCCAAGCAGGTCCCGTAACACATCGCCTTTGACGCGCGACAGGCGAACTAGAACGGCGTTGTAATCGAGATAGTGGTCCGTAACGTAGTAAACATCGGGGGCGGCAGCCAGCAACTCGGCGCGATCATCAAAATCTACGCAAACGACAAGCGAAGCGGGTTCGGCCGAGCGGTGAGCGGGTACACATGCCAGGAGTTTTCCACGGACCTTCAGCGCCGGGCTCCCATACGCTGTGCTCTCCTCCACGCCGGGCAAAGCCAGTCCGATTTTCCGTACGGTCTCGAAGTCGATCGCGCTTCTGGGCATTGGTCAGCGCGATTCTATGGAATTCGCTCTTTTTACTTGGCTCTGTGAAGACATGGATATCTCCCCGAGCGACGCGGTTGAAATTATCCTCGAGAACAGGAACCCTTTCAAGGTAAGTCGGGTGACCGGACAAGTGGCTCCGAGTCTAGAATGAAGATTCGCGGTGAAGCTTTTCTGACACTCGGATCTAAAATCTACAAGGGAAACAGGACTCCAAGTTCGTGCGGCGGCTAAAGGCAATGCTTTTCTGATTGAGGAGTTATCCATGCGGCAAATTCCTGTCCTCATATTATTGACAGTCCTGTCAGCCACGCATGCCTTTGCCCAGTCGCCGCTTGATCATGTCTGGCGTACGGCCACAAAATCAAGGAGTAATCCCACCGCGGCCACTCTTGGCTACGATAAGATCAGGGCGGGTTTGAAGGAAGCCCTGAAGGCGAGTACCGGGAAAGCGGTGGCTTCCACTGGCAGACGAGACGGTTTTCTTAAGAACGAAGCCATCAAGATCCTATTGCCGGAGAAACTGCGCACCGCAGGCAAAGGCATGCGACTGTTGGGAATGGGGTCGCAATTGGACGAACTCGAAGTTGGAATGAACCGGGCCGCGGAGCAGGCGACTCCGCTGGCAAAACAGGTTTTCCTAAATGCGCTGCTCAAAATGAACATCGATGATGCGCGAAACATCCTTACCGGAGGCGACAACGCGGCGACAGAGTATTTTCGAAGACAGAGCTTGGGAGAACTAACAACGGCTTTCAAACCCATCGTTCATCAAGCCATGCAACGAGTAGGCGTAATCAAGCAGTACAACCAGTTGATGCAGAACTCTGTCGCGGCATCTTTGCTGCCGGGGCAAGGCCTTGACCTCGATAACTATGTCGTCGGTAAGACCCTGGACGGGCTGTTCTACGTGTTGGGCCAGGAGGAGAAACAAATCCGTAAAGATCCGGCGGCGCGAAGCACCGCATTGCTTCGTGAGGTGTTCGGCACGCGCCCGTAGCCGCGGGGTGTGAAGGATTGCAGCAATGCGTGCTCCCCATTCGGGTGAAGGCTATGAGCCCGGAAGTTTTACGATACAATTCCAGCTTTCTCTACTGTTCATCTACTCTCGAGGTGATGCTCTGATGCTGAAAAAATTCGTTCTGCCGTTCGTCTGGGGGCTGATCGTGGTTGTAAGCTTCGCCCAGCAACCCCAAAACCACTTCGACGGCAAGACTTGGTGGGACTACGTAAAGGTGCTGGCCGCTGATGAGATGCAGGGGCGCGAGACCGGCAGCCCCGGCCTGCGGAAGGCGGAGGCTTTCGTTGTTGATCAATTGAAGAAAAATGGCCTGCAGCCGGCCGGCACAGACGGTTTCTACCAGCCAATCAAATTTGTTTCCCGCCAGATCGCGGAGAAGGACTCAAGTATCGCACTTATCCGTAACGGCCAGGCCGAGCCACTGGCTCTGGGTGAAGATGCCATCTTCAGTACGCGCGTCGATCTTGCGCCCGCGGTGGAAGCGCCTCTCGTTTTCGTCGGCTATGGCCTCAGTATTCCCGAGAAAAATTATGACGACCTCGCCGGACTCGATCTCAAAGACAAGGTAGCGGTTCTCTTCTCCGGGTCGCCCGCGGATATTCCGGGACCTCTGGCGTCACACTACCAAACCGCGAAGGAAAGATGGCAGGCTCTCGCAAGGGCGGGAGCGCTCGGCATCATCAATCTCCCGAATCCGGCGATGATGGATATTCCCTGGTCGCGCATTGCGCTCAATCGCACCCATCCAAGCATGGACTTGGCGGACCCGGAATTCAACGAGACCAAGGGCGAAGAACTCTCCCTGTTCTTCAACCCGGCCCATGCGGAAAAGCTATTTGAGGGCTCAGGGCACACCTTCCAGGAAATTTCCGAGCTGGGTAAAGACCGCAAGCCTCTGCCGCATTTTCTGCTTCCCTCGTCAATCAAGGCCGTGGCCAGAGTCGACAAGCAAGATGTCGAATCCGACAATATCATCGCCAAGCTGCCCGGAAGTGATCCGCAACGGAAGAACCAGTACGTGGTTCTATCGGCGCATATCGATCACATCGGGATCGGCGAGCCCATCAATGGCGACCCCATTTACAACGGAGCCATGGATAACGCCTCGGGAAGCGCCGCGCTGCTGGATGTCGCAGCGTCCTTAAAAAAGCAACCGGCAAATCTCAAGCGCTCTTTGCTGTTCGTGTTTGTGACCGGCGAAGAAAAGGGCTTGCTCGGTTCGAAGTATTTTGCGGCACATCCCACGGTGGATCCCAAGTCGATGGTGGCCGACATTAATATCGACATGTTCCTGCCCATCGTGCCCTTGAAGACGCTCACCGTCTACGGCCTGGAGGAATCTGATCTTGGAGATCTGGCGCGCACGTCGGCGGAGGCGCGTGGGATCAGCGTGCAGGCCGATCCCGAGCCTCTGCGCAATGTATTCATCCGCAGCGATCAGTACAACTTTATCGTGCACGGCATCCCGGCGCTGGCGATGGGCGTCGCTCCCACCAACCCTGAACAACAAAAACTTTACAAGGATTGGCTCACCCACCGCTACCATGCGCCTTCGGATGATCTCGAGCAACCGGTGGAGCTCTCGGCAGCGGCTGCCTATGAAGAGGTCATTCGCGGACTGATGATCAGAGTGGCGGATGACAGCCAGCGGCCGCAGTGGAAGGCGAACAGTTTCTTCCGCCGCTATGCGCCGGCGAACGGGGACTGAGAATGTCCCCTATCCTCAGGACTTGCGCCCATCGCCCGCGTCATTCCGAGGTTTGACTGGCTGCTGGACGCAAGCGTACCCTCTTCGAATCCCGGGCCGTCACGTCAGGTGCCGATCGCGGCACACAGGAGGCACGATGGTTCCCCTCACCGCTTTATGGCTTCCAATCTTGCTTTCCGCTGTGATCGTGTTTGTTGCCAGCTCGATCATGCACATGGTTCTGCCCATCCACAAAGGCGACTACCACAAGATTCCCGAGGAAGACAGAGTGCTCGATAGCCTGCGAGGAGCCGGCGTCACTTCTGGGCGGATCTACTTCTTTCCCTACACTACACACAAAGAGATGAAATCCCCTGCAGTGGTAGAGAGGTTCAAACGGGGACCCGTCGGCTTGCTCACCTTGATCCCCAGCGGGCCGCCAAAAATGGGGAAAAACCTGGTGCAGTGGTTCCTGTACTGCATATTTATCGCTATTTTTGTTGGCTACCTCACGGGGCGCACCCGCAATCCCGGTACTGCGTACCTGGAAGTTTTTCGCATAGCAGGAACGACCGCGTTCCTCGGATACGCTGCCGCCCAGATCCAGGACTCGATCTGGAAGGCCCAGCCGTGGACCGTCACTGTGAAGCACGTCTTCGACGGCCTGATCTATGGGCTGCTCACCGGTGGCACTTTCGGTTGGCTGTGGCCGAGGTAGAAGACGACAACGGCGAGGAGAACTGGAATAAACGGCCTATCCGCCCAAGCCGGACTTTCCCTCCCTGCCTCGGGCGCCGTCAAGACACTGACGCGGCAGCCTGCCGATCATGGCCGGCGAACGTGAACGCGGCCGCGCTGATGTATAGGATCGCGCCGAGCGGAACGGAAAAGGCAATCTGCATGGAGCCGGACCAGTCCGCGACCAATCCCATAAGGGGCGGGATAAAAGCGCCGCCGACAATCGACGTCACCATCAACCCGGACACCGCGTTGGCCTGCTCCGGGATACGATCGACCACCATCGAGAAAATCAACGGAAATATGTTGGCGAAGCCCAATCCGACCAGAAAGAAGCTGGCCGTAGCCACGGTGCGGTTGGGCACCAGCACGCCCAAAATGCCGAGAATCGAAAGCGAACACGTGATGGGCAAAAACCTGGATGCCTTGATCCAGTTCAGAATCACGCCGCCTGAAAAACGCCCGATGGTCAGGGCGAGAAAGAACAGCCCAGTCCCGAGAAGCCCGACGCGAGTGATATCCAGTCCGAAACGGTCTTTCAAATAGAGAGCAATACCCGAGCTGACGGAAACCTCCGCGCCGACATACAGGAAAATCGCCAATACCAAGGCTGCGACATACCCGTTCCTCAGCAGCGCAAACGCAGACCCAAAGGTCGCGGGCTCCTGATTGGGCAGCCTGGGCTCGTCTACCCTTAGTGGCCAAAGCGCCACGATCGTGATCAGGATGAGCGTACTGTAGATGGGAAAAATGACGGACCAACCCTCACTCAGCCAGCGTGCCGCGATAACCGGAATTAGCGGACCGGATAGCGAACCAATGGCTTTGACAAATTGCCCGAACGAGAGATTGCGCGAATACGTTCCTTCGGGTGAGACATCGCGCATAATCGGGTTTCCGGCGACTTGGAGCGTTGTGGCGCCGGCGCCGACGAGGAGAATGGTAACCAGGAATACCGGAAAGGTCGACAGGCCCGCCAGGGCAGGGACCAGAAGGCCGATCAGCATGATCGCGAGACCGAGCCCGAGAACGAACTTCTTCCCCTTTTTGTCCTGGAAAATACCCATCGGAATAGCAAGAATCCCAAACATCGCGAATCCGACGAAAGGAATCAATTGAGCGGTGAGGTTCGAGATCTGGAACTTCTCCCTTGCCAGTCCCACGAAGGGGCCGACCGCATCGCCGAAACCCATCGCAAGAAAAGCCAGGAAAACCGGCACGGTCGATCTGTAGTTCATTTTGTCTCGGTGAGGGTCGCGACCGGAGAGGCCGCCGTCTCAGCTCTTACCAGAGCGGCTGCACCGGCGACACCGGCATCATCACCGTACCGCGCGAGAACGATCGGAATCTGCGGGGCGGATGGATTCACGCAGGCGCCTCGCAACCGTTGTCGGATATCGTCCAAGAGGTCGCGAAACATACCGGATACTCCTCCTCCCAGGACGACAATGTCCGGATCGAGTAGATCGATGATGTTGCCGAGCCAGTAAGCGAGCGCCTGCAAAGTCTCCTCGATAACTTCGCCGGCAACGACATCGCCTGAACGATATGCCTGGCTCACCGTTTCGCTGGTTACATCTTCTAAATTGCCAAGCGCGAGTTCCCACAACTTTGAGTCGCGACCATCCATCAGCTTCTTGCGTGCGCGCCTGGCGATTGCTGGGCCTGAGGCTAGAACCTCGATGCAGCCGCGCTTACCGCATGGGCAGGTAGGACCGTTTATATCGATTCCCATGTGCCCGCCCTCGCCGGCGGCGCCAGTTGCTCCTTCGTAGATCTTGGCGTCTAGAACAATGCCGGTGCCGATTCCAGTCCCGATCGTGCCGTAGAAGACATGGCGATAGCCGGAAGCCGCTCCCCATAGTGTCTCCGCCAGAGCGGCGGCATTGGCATCGTTATCGACCGCCACTGGAATTCCGAAGGTTTGCGCGATTCGATCAGCCAGAGGAAACTGACGCCAACAAGGAAGATTCGGCGGATTGATTATGACACCCGTCTTGGGATCAAGCGGACCAGGGCAGCAAACGCCGATGGCCGAGACCTGAGGCTGGAGGGCATTCTTTAAGACATCACGAATTGCCGTCGTTACAGCCGCCAAACCAGTCGCCGCGTCCCCAGCGGCGACCATCGATACCCGCGCTTGGTTCAGGATTTCGCCGTGCGCACTGACCAGTCCCGCAGCGACCTTGGTCCCTCCGATATCGACCCCAATCACGAGTCTCCCGCTCATGGATTCAACCTGTATCGGTATGGATTAGACTCGATTCAAAAGCCGTATTTTGCCTTCACCGTGCCGCCAGACTTGCTGATCAACGCTAAGGCTGCGTGTTGTGCCGGAAGGCGCAGCGTCAGCCGCCCCCCGCTGAGCTTGTCCCGAACCTCGAGATTCGTATCCTCGGCAGTTTCGGAGGTTATCACATAAAGAATCGCATCCTGCAAAATGGTTGGACAAACATGACGCCCGGCGAGGGGTTGGTTGTCATCTCGAACGGGGCATTCACCCCAACGCGGTTTAGGACATAGCGATACACATTCGCGGCCGCATCCAAGTCTTCCGCCAGCTCTACCGGATATGCCGTCCAGAAAGTGTGCCCTTTGCCTTGTGTGGTGTCTTTGAAAGCTGTTCCATCCCCGGAACACAAAGCTTCGAGTACACCTTGCTTGCGCCGATCGAAGGCGCACGACAGCGGCTGTCCGTTGAGGCGTAGTTCCACTTGATGAGCCATCGGCGGCAGGCTCCGAAATCCAGCACTTCCCGAACACCACATGCCAAGCACGCTATAATAATCACAAGCAAGAGGCGACGCGTCGCTGACAAAGCAACGGCTGCATACGTACATACGTTAACAAGCCCGCAACTCGCGCTGTGCGAATTGCCGGTTGGGAGCTTACGATTCGTACACCCATTTGCCGTCGACCATGGTGCGCTCGACGGTCACTGTCATCAGGTCCGACGGGGCAGTCTTGAACGGGTCTTGCGCTAGTACGACAAGGTCGGCGAGCTTACCTGCGGTGATCGATCCCTTGATCTCGTCTTCGAACGATGCGTAAGCTCCGTTCAAGGTCCCGCATCGAATCGCTTCCTCGAGTGTGATTCGCTGATTTATACCCCAGACATTTCCTTTCGGATCGGTACGCGTTAACTGTGATTCGAGCCACATCATAGGATCGGACGGGCTGGCCGTGTAGTCGGAAGCATCGGTCGGCCGCAGTCCGACGTCGATAAACGAGCGCATGGCAAACATGTTTCTCGTGCGCTCCTCCCCGTAGAAGTGCATTACGTCACCGTGAAAGTACACGTAGCAGGAGAACGGGGCAGGAATCACTTTTAACCTGGACATCCGTTGGATAAGAGACGGGTTGACCAGAGTGCAGTGCTCAATACGAAAGCGCGGATCGCGGCGAGGCGTTTCTTTTTGCACCTGTTCGTAGATGCCGAGTACTTCGTCAATCGCAAGATCGCCGTTCGCGTGTGTGGCGAGTTGCCATCCCGCGGCATGAGCCTTGCGTGAAGTTTCCAGCAACTCTTCACGGCGAGTAACTTGCAATCCCGTGTAGTTCGGAATACCGATGTAGGGTTGTGACAGCCACGCCGTGCGCTCGGAAATGGAGCCATCGGCGTACTGTTTGACGCCTCCGATGCGGAGCCAATCGTCGCCGAAACCGGAGTGAATGCCGGCCTGCATAAAGTGTGGCAGGTCGGCTGCATGAATCAAGCAGTAGGTGCGAAAGCGCAAGTCGCCGGCGTCGCGCGCGTCCTGATAACCCTCGACCGCGTCCGGTCCAGCGTCGGCATCGCACGCCGAGGTTACCCCTTTTCGGGTGAACATCTTCGAGATGAAAGCGGCCCCCCGCCGCAGGTCGTCGCGGGTAGCTTTTTCCGAAATCAGCTTGGAGAAGCCGTTGGTCGCGCTGTCGGCGACAAATCCCGTTAATACTCCCGAACTGTCACGGCCATAACGGCCTCCTGCTGGATCAGCCGTTTTCTCGCCGACCCCGGCAAGCTTCAGGGCCGCCGAATTGACAAATATGGTGTGACCTCCGCGATGTCTGATCAGCACGGGATGATCGGCAACCGCTACGTCGAGATCGTGGCGATTGATGGGCCGTGGCGTTTTGCCGTCGTCGTAGAGGAACCCGACGACCCATTCGCCGGGCGGGGTCTTCCCCGCGCGCTCGCGAAGCGCAGCCTGGATCGCTTCGATCGAGTCCTTATCACAGGTCACTTTCTTCAGGTGATCGACCCCGGAGTAAACGGGATGGGCGTGCGCATCGTTGAAGCCGGGCAGGACCGTTTTTCCGCCAAGGTCTACTTTCCGCGTCAACCCGGAGGCGAGCGGCAGAACATCGTCGTTAGAGCCGACGGCGAAAATCCGGCCTGCGTTGATCGCGATCGCCCGGGCACGTGGCAACTGATCGTCCACCGTCCAGATGTTCGCGTTGTACAAAACCATCTCCGGCTCAATCCTTGTTGGCGGGAGCAGCGGCAGTGCCGCAAACGCACCGAGGGTTCCGAGAAATGACCGGCGGGTGACTGGCATGGTCTTGTGCCGCAGCGAATAGTACAAGAAAGGTCGTTTTTCGGCCAGCGTGGGGACGCGACACCGCTGTCGAAGCGATGACGATATCGCCTCCATGCAGTGAGCTACCGACCATGAGGCGGATGAGTTTTGAACACGTTCAGCGGTGGTGGAGTAAGAAATATATCAGCGAGGCAGTGGCGAGCAATGCCAGCAGGAAGCGGAAGAGGCTCCAACCGGTGTTGATCTCGGGAGTGATGGGGGAGTTGCCGATCGGGTTGCCCAGGCTGAAACTCGGGTTGGCTGTTCCGACGCCCTCTGATTTCGCATCCTCTATTTTGGCGTCCTCGGGTTGAATCGAGCCGGCAGGGGGGAGATCTCGCGCAACTCCGAGGCTCAACCGCTGTGAGCCTACGTTCACGGTGAAGGCCGATTTCCGGTTCACGAACACCTTGATGTCTCCCCAATTTCCCTTTGAGGCGAGCGCTTGAGACAGCTCGGGCACAAAGTGTTCTCCCACCAAGGCGATGAGCTTTTCCGCGAAGTGACTCTCGATGTCTTCGCGGGCGGCTCCTTCGATCGGGGCTGCGTTCGGGTCGGCAGAGTGGATGGCGAAGCCCCCTCCCAGACTGCGCTCGACGTAGAACGCAAATTTGCGTTCTTGATTTTCGAGCCGGAGTTTCAGGCCCGGGAATTCCGAAGCTAGCCCGGCGGCGATGTTTGCCTGGATCTTTCGGTGCAATTCCTCACGCGTCGTGGCCTCGAGCGACGGGAGTGTGGGATCGCTGGCGTGGGCGATAAATCCGCCTTCGGGCTTGGGCTCGATGCGATAGGTAAAATGCTTAATTAGACGTTTGAGTTCCATGGAGGCCGATTGTAGCCCGCTTTTCAACAGGAATCCTGATTACGTCGGTACCCGCCATGCGACACCGGGGCCCCCTGGGTTGCAGCTTCAGCGGCCAACCCGTATCAAGTTCTTCAGCTGGCAAGGAAGCGTAGAGTCGGCAACTCTCCCCTAAATCGGTTTGGGTCCGAGCTGCCGCAAGCCGCTCGGAATCAGGCTCTCATTCATTTTCTTGGCGCAAGCTTTCGGCGCTTGCGCGCTGGCGAACGGGCTGTCCGACAAGTTTCTCAGCTGCCTTCTGGGAAGAGGACCAGCTCGACGGTACGCGCTCCCCCCTTGCCGCTCTCGACCTTCACCCGACCCGGGTCAACACCCGATGCGGTCAATTGTCGCTTAACGTTATTGGCACGGGCCGTCGCCGTCAGGCTATCTTCCGAAGGATTGTGGTTGCCGCGCACGAGCAGCACCGAGTTTGGGCTCTCGCGGAGTGCCTTGCGGGCCGCGTCGAGCATCTGTTTGCAGATGCTGGACACGGTGATCACGACCGGGCCAGTCTCGGGCTTGCAGGTTATTGCCTTGGCGAAAGTACAGATGCCGATGAGGCGGGGCTCCGCTTGCGGGGCCGGCGCGGAAACCGGAGTGGGCGCTGGAGGCTCGGATACCGCCGCAATCGGGGGAGCCGGCTGGTTGCCCGGCAACACGATCTGGACCGGCGACGGGGCAGGCGGCACGGCCTGAGCCACTTCCAAAGCTTGGCAGTCAGCGTCCGTCAGCTGCGCCTTTCTCGCCGCTTTGGTCTGGCAGAGAATCTTCGCGGCCGCCCCGCGATTTCCGATAAGCGAAAAGGCGCGGGCAGTTTCGCGCAGGTCGCACTCAGTGTCTAGCTTGGAGCCGCCGAGCGACACGCCACCGATGGGGGCGGATACGCCGGCGGAGCCACCCACACGGCAAGGTGCTGATGGGATTGCATCAGGCGAGTATGCGAAGGGGGCCTGCCGAACTTGTTTGTACACGGTGGTCTGTGTGTTCGACTGGCCGCCATTGGTTGCATTGCCGCCCGTTGCCGTGGCACTGCTGCTGCTGGAACTCGAGATGGAGCTTGAGCTGGGCGTAGAACTGCTGTTGCCGCCTCCACCTCCATTCCCGCCGCTGCCCCCATTTCCAACGCTCCCGCCATTGCCTCCGTTCCCGCCATTTCCGCCCTGGCCACCACGGCCATCGTGGTCATCGTGGCCCCAACCATTCCCCTTGGGGACCTTCTTGCATTGCTTCGAGTCGTTGCTGTGGCCCTTGGAGTGATCGATCCCATGGTTGTCATCGTCGGCAAGTACCGAGACGGCCCCGTACATTACGGTTAGCATGATTAGCGCTAAAAAGAGACCTACCTGCATCCTTACTGCGAGTCTTAATCCCGAGAGTTTCATGTGGCCCACGCGTTTCCAGATTTTTTAGGGGAGTGCCGCTATTCGAGGGGAATGCTGATGGTTAGGATTGGTGCAATTGGATGACCTTTGTCCTTTCCATAGCGTGGGAAGTCCGCCTATATTTATCAATGACTTAGCATAAAACTGGAAGGGCTGACCGAAACTGTTGTCGAATGCAAATGCAAGGTTCGCTCACAGGGGAAGCTACTGCTTTTCCACTGGCGCAGTTGCATTGACGATCGCGGCCAAGAAATTGCCGGGAAGTGACTTGGGATCAGAGGCTTACCGCAGAGCAGTGTGGGGGAAGTCGGTGCCGGCAATGCTTCTCGGCAGAGGTGGCGCGAGGTCGAACGCCGCTCTTGAGCCCGCGCGTCACTCGACCTCCCTTGTGCTGCCCGAGATCAGGGGATCCACTAACGGGTCTTGGCCGTTTCCTCACTCCGGCAGAGCTGTCGTCCGATCGTTACTTTGGCTCTCAGAGGACGGAGGAGTTGCCCCTGGCTGCTGCCCACCTCGATGATGTCGCTCCATCCGTTGTTGCCGTTTTTCCTGCATCGCCTCCCATTTCTTTTGTTGGTCGGAATTCAGAAGGGCCCGGATTTGGTCGTCGGACGCTTTGTGGATATCCATCATCTTGGAATGGCGATCCTCTCTTGAAAGAGAAGAATCCGCTCGCAGGTTTTGCATCTGCGATTGTTCCGACTTCAAAATATCTTCTACCTTCGCTTTCTGGTCAGACGAGAGCTTCAGTTCTTTGCCTAAGCGCTCGGTCCGCTTGGCTGGATCGAAATGACTTCGCTCAGGCGGGGCGCCTGCTGGTGCAGATTTCTCATCGCCGCCTCCGGTGTCTTGTGCGACAGCAGACAGTGGGATCGCATAAACGAGCCCAGCCAAAATCAATACGAGAAAGCAATGTTTGAGCATGAGATCTCCCTGGTAAATCTTGGATCTTATGGTTATATGAACCCGATTATCGACTGAAGGTTGTGCGTCGTTTTGCGGATCGAGCACCTCTTGGCGTTGGGAGGTGAATATGAAATCCAAAGCTGCTTTCCTGGTTATTATTCTGTGCTCGTGGCGCCTCTGCTGCTGGCAAGATGAGAAGCAGGTTCAGACCGACAGTTCCCCCCGCTACCTTGCGCTTGGATATCATCAGGGTCAAGACCTTGAACCGGGAACTTGAACTGGGAACTCGAGCGGGCTGCCGCGGCCGGATATCGTGTTGCATACGGCGATGCGGCGCACAACATTCTGGTCCTGGAAGGCGTGCGGCGAATACCAGTATCGTGTGCTCCAGAGCTTCAAGAACGAGTTCAAAGCGGCAGCGGCCGCCGCGCGTTCTGTGCTATTCCCCCCACCTCTAGTTCGGACCTATACAAGCCGGGCATGATCATCATGGAAAAGCCGGAGGACTCTAGCAACGTCCACGACTACCTTTTACTTGAGACCGTCGGCACCAAGACTCTTCAGAAGGAACTCAACGAGGCTCGAGGGAAGGCGTATGAACTGGCGGCCATGAGTAGCGATGGGTGCGAAGAGCGTCCTCATGGAGAAGCGCTCCCCAAAACCCTCCGTCTTGCTCCCGACCGCTGGTCGCTTGCCGCCACCACCCGCACCTCACATGCTGAAAGAGATCAACGATGCGGTATCGAAAGGGTATGCCGTGGCCGCTGGCTCCGGGGGCGACGAGTTGATCATTATTATGGAGAAGGCAACAAATGCCCCGGATATCTCCTCCTGGCTAACGTCACGCAGCCCGAGTCTGGAGAAAGAAATCAATGCAGCGGGCTGGGGCGCCTCTTCCAGCCCGCTTCCCTGAGCCCTGCTCGCAATTACGCGGCGGACTAGCATGTTTGGCTTTGCTCCTGATGAGACCAGCATCACCAGGGAGAAAGAAAAAGATCCACAACCCGCTGCCGTTACCTACAGGATCATCGGGACTACACGCGTGGGGACATTCAAGAAAGAACTGGCTCAAGCCGCTGGCGAGGGCTAGGAGATGATAGGGTTCATCCTGAGCTACAACGAGCAGGTGGTTTTGCTTCGACGTGCCGGGCCTTCTTCCGCGAAACCTGAGAGCCAGGCGGAACTGTAATGATGGCGTTGGTAGTCAAGCCCCGGCGACGCCGGGTCTTAGACGACTAGCGAACGTGGCTGCTTGAACTCGACTGAGCCGAAGGTTCGATCCAGCTTACGGCTCTTACGGCTCGTTTCACCCAGGTTAAGGCTCGCTCCCCGGGATGAGCCCGACCACGGGAATGGTCTTGTCCCGCGCCAACTGGTTGTAAGTGGCTAGATCCGTGTTCACGATTTCCTGCCACTTCGCCAGTCGCTCGTCGGCCTGCTTACCGAGGTCGTCGAACATCTCATAGTCTTGCTTCGTGGGAGCAGCATCGGCGCTCGACACCACTCCGCCGAGAGCGACCAGCAGGTTGTTGAGCCGGATCGGGTAGTTGAGGACATCCTGTCCGCTCTGGGCCTTGGTCTGGATGAGCGCTTCCTCGACAGCGGTCATCTTCTTGTCGAGGGCGGCGCCCGCCTCGGCCAGCGCCTTGGCGTTCGGGTTCTTCTCCTGCTTTAGCCTCTTGTTGAGCGCGGTCATTTGCGCGCGGAGGTCGCGCATCTGGAGGACGGCATCATGCACCTGCGTGACTTTGCCAACGATCGCCTGCATCAAGTCGAACTGCCGTTTCAGGTCTTCGGCTGTGGCCTGCAGTCGCGGATCAGGCACAACCTTGAAGGGCTGAGTCTGCGATTTGCCGTCCACGGTCAGCCGTGCCTGATAGTCGCCTGGCAACGCAGTTGGGCCATCGGTCGAGCCGCCCCAGAGCGGCGAGTTCGGAATACGCGGCGGGCCCTCATAATGCAGGTCCCAGACAAAGCGGTTGATGCCCGCTTCGGTCGCGATCTCCGCCGGCCGCGTCCGCGCAAAGAAATTTTCTTCAGCCTCCGGCGACGGCGGGTGCTTCGGGGGATAAGTCCGAATCACCTTGCCCGCCGCATCGAGAATTTCAATCTTGACCCGCGATTCGGGTTTCTTTTCTTCCGCAGCTGGAGACTCCGGCACGGCGCCCGTCGAGGCTGAAGTCGCCTCGGTTGAAGTCGACGCGCTGGAATCGGGCGCGGCTTCGCCCTTCTTCTCTGGTGCTTTCTTGATCTCTGTCTTCAGATAGTAGTAGATCACCGCACCGGCTGGAGGATTCTGTCCCGCGCTGCCGCCGCCGAAAAACGACACCGGGAATGTGGTGTGCTCTGCTTCGGCGGGCCTGAACAAATGCACGTCGTCCCCCTTGAGCGAATCGTTCCATTGGCGCAGGGGCGAGACGTCGTCGAGGATCCAAAACGAGCGCCCGTGCGTGGCGACGGCGAGGTCATCGTTCTTTACGATCAAGTCATTTACAGGCACCATGGGAAGGTTGAGCTGAAGCGGTTGCCAGTTCGCTCCATCGTCGAAGCTGACATACACGCCGCGCTCAGTGCCCGCGTAGAGCAGGCCTTTGCGCTTGGGATCGACCCGAACCGCGTGGACGTACACGTTCTTCGGAATGCCGTTCACGATGGCCGTCCAGCTTTTACCGAAATCAGCGGTCTTAAAGATGTAAGGACGGAAGTCGTCCATCTTGTGCCGCTCGACGGCAACGTACGCGCTACCCGCGTCCGTCGGGGAGGCTTCAAGCATGCTGACCGTGCCCCATTCCGGCATGGCTTTGGGCGTAACGTTGTCCCAATTGCCGCCCCCATTGCGGGTGACGTGAACGAGCCCGTCATCACTCCCGGCCCAGATCAGGTCCTTCTGCACCGAGGACTCAGCCACCGAGAAGATGGTGTCGTAGACCTCGACGCCAGTATTGTCCTTAGTGATCGGGCCGCCAGACGACTGCTGCTTGGTCTTGTCGTTACGCGTGAGATCGGGCGAGATGATGGTCCAGCTCTGGCCTTCATCCGTGGTCTTAAACAGCGCCTCGCCGGCGTAGTAGAGCGTGTGGGGGTGGTGCGGCGAAAAGACGATGGGCTCGGTCCACTGGAAGCGATGCTTCAAGTCCGCCATTCCCCAGCCAATCGGATTGCGCGGCCAGGGATTCACCATCTGAGTTTGCTCGGTGGAATGGTTGTAGCGCGTGATCTCGCCGCCGTATGAGCCGGCGTAAACGATGTCGGCGTTGCGCGGGTCGGGAGCGACGTATCCGCTCTCTCCGCCACCGACAGCATAGAAGTCGGCGCGATCAATACCTCCGCTTGCGCTTGCGCTGGCGATCGCCACAGTAGAGTTATCCTGCTGCGCTCCGTAGAGCCGGTAAGGGAACCTATTGTCAGCGCTGACATGGTAGAACTGCGCCGTCGGCTGGTTCATGATGGTGGACCAACTGGAGCCGCCGTCGGTAGAAATAGTCGCTCCACCATCATTGCCGTTGATCACTCGCTTGGGATTGTCGGAATCGATCCAGAATCCGTGGTTGTCGCCGTGCGGCGTGCGCAGGGGTGTGAACGTTTTGCCCGCATCGATTGAGCGGTAAGTTCGAGTGTTCAGGATGTAAACGACGTCGGGATTCTTGGGATCGGCGAAGACGTGGGTGTAGTACCACGCGCGCTGGCGATATCGCCGGTCGTCCGTCGTGAGTTGCCATTTCTCGCCGCCATCGTCGGAGCGGAACAGACCGCCCTTCTCAGCTTCGATCAGCGCATACACGCGGTTTGGGTTGGAAGTGGTCGCCACGCCGATGCGTCCGACAATGCCTTCAGGCAGGCCCTGGCCTGTCAGTTTCGTCCAGGTGTCACCCCCGTCGGCCGAGCGATACAGACCGCTTCCCGGACCGCCGGATTCCATGGTCCACGGCTTGCGCACTGCTTGCCACATGCCGGCAAACAGAATGTTGGGGTTCGACAGGTCGAACTGGATATCAATGCCGCCCGTCCTGTCGTCCACGTAGAGAATGCGCTGCCAGGTCTTGCCGCCATCGCGCGAACGGAATATGCCCCGGGTGGAGTTCGGTCCGAAGGGATGGCCGAGGGCCGCGACGTAGACGGTGTTCGCATCCTTGGGATGAACAATCACGCGGCCGATGGAATAGGTGTCGCGCAGGCCGGTGAACTTCCAGGTCTTGCCGGCGTCAACGGATTTGTAGACGCCATTGCCCATCACAATGTTGCCGCGGATACAGGCTTCGCCGGTGCCGACATAGATCACGTTCGGATCCGATGGCGACACGGCAATCGCACCGACCGAGGGCGAGGCGTCGGGGAATTTATCCCAGAGCGGCTTCCAATTCACCCCGCCGTCGGTGGTCTTCCACACGCCTCCGGCGACTGCTCCGAAGTAGTAGGTGTCGTCCTGGCCGGGCACGCCAGCGACGGCAACTACGCGGCCGCCGCGGAACGGGCCAACAAGCCGGTATTTCATGCCCTCAAAGGGCGATTTAGGAGCGGCGGGTTGTGGCTGCGGCACCACTCCGGCTTCGAGCGGAAACTTCTCTTCCGTTGGTTCGCCTGTCGGGCTTGGCGTGACGCTTGGTTCGGATGGTTTATTCGGCTGACGTCGTTGTGCGGCTGCGATGGTGCTCAGCAAGAGAAGGATAACCACAAAGCAGGTGTGGTTCACTCGTGAAGATCCTCCGCCATGAAATTGAAGCAGGTAATGTACACCGTCCGGAGAAGATTTTGTGCGTGATTACTAGCCACGTCGGAAAAGATGGAGGGAATCTGGGACAACGGTGACGGCGACGTTCGGCACCATGAAGCTCTCGATTTTCGGGTCTGAGTGGTCAGGCATCCGGAGATCGTCGAGGGCATCGCGGTGGAGATGCGTGCGATTCGGCGCGATCGCGGTCTGAAGCTGCGGCACCAAGTGCTTCGCCGCTGGCAAAAGAAAGCCGGCCTGATCCCAAACTTCCCCACTTGGGCGACATCTGATCCAGTTAAGTGCTTTGGAATCAGACGAGGTTGTTAAAAAAGTCTTCACCCCAGACGACCCTCTTACCGCACGGGCGGTTGTACCCGATTTCGTAGCTATCTTTTTGCCCGACGAGCCGCGCCGGGGTGGATGGCTCGGCAACTGTGACTTACTCCCCATAGCTAAAGCTAGGGGCTTCAAGGGCCACGCCAGCTAGCGCAGGCGTTTCGGTCCTTAGGCGCAGTCCGCGCCTTAAAATCTCCAATGCCGAGGCGTGGTCGCGGATGGTCTTGAAACCGCAAGCCGAACAATGGTGCTTCCTGTCCCACAACTTCTTTGGCACAGCTCGACCACACGGGCATTGTTGCGATGTGCCACGGGCATTCACTTTCACCAGCCATCGACCAGCGCTTTCAGCCTTGTACGATAGCTTTCGGATGAAGCCTGACCACGCGGCATCGTGTA
>Ga0209804_1000434_pt1 | contig 34777 bp, 29 predicted proteins | sample GraSoiAngelo_139_FD_185896 | JGI IMG/M metagenome (GOLD analysis project Ga0209804, IMG submission 185896) | Grasslands soil microbial communities from the Angelo Coastal Reserve, California, USA - 14_0929_12_20cm (SPAdes) (version 2) | ecosystem: Environmental > Terrestrial > Soil > Grasslands ... | reverse complement strand
CGCGGCCAGAACCGCGACGTGAAACCGCAATGCTCGAGGGCTGACTGGCTGCATGATCGGCTCCCTTCGCTCAGGCGGCGCGCAGCAGGCGCGCAACCGCGTGACCCCTCATTGGTTGTTGGCCGTTGTCGCTCGCGTCGGGGTAGGCGCACGCGCACTGTAGCCGTTCGGCGGGGCGGAGGGAATCCGGCGAGCGGATTCGAATCCGTCGTGCATCGCAGCGTCGTAACCGGGCGCCGCGGCGCCGCCGACCGCAGGCTGCGCAAAAAGGATTTGGCAAAGCCACCGACTCCCGAAATAATCCGTCGCGTTCGCAGGAGGTGCCGCCATGTCGAATCGCCCGAGCCTTCCCGCTCTGCTCGCGCTCGTGGCCGTAGGCGCCGGCGCGCTGCCCGCGGTAAGACCCGCCGTCGGGGCGGACGCCGCAGCGGAGGCAGCGGCGCCCGCCGCTCACACCGCGCGCCATGGCCCCGCCGCGCGGCCCAAATCGGACCTGATGGGCGTCTATGCTACCCTCGCCACGAAGCGCTTCGTCGACCTGACGCACTCGTTCGGTCCCGACACGCCGCACTGGAAGGGCTTCGGCGAGATGAAGGTGCGCACGCTCTACACCATCGCCAAGGACGGGTTCCACGTCGATGAGTTCTGCCACGTCGGCCAGTGGGGAACCCACGTCGATCCGCCGGCGCATTTTCACGAGGGCAGGAAATCGGTCGATCAGATCGATCCGAAGGACATGCTGATGCCGCTCGTGGTGCTCGACGTGCACGAGCAGGCGGCGCGCAATCCCGACTACCTGCTCACGCTCGAGGACGTGCAGGCCTGGGAGGCGCGCCACGGACGGATTCCGGAGCACGCCTTCGTTGCGATGCGCACCGACTGGTCGAAGCGCTGGCCGAACGATGCCGCGATGCAGAACCGTGACGCCGCCGGGGTCGCGCACTATCCCGGATGGAGCATGCCGGTGCTCAAGCTCCTGTACGAGCAGCGCCACATCGCGGCCTCGGGCCACGAGACCACCGACACCGATGGCGGCCTCGGGGCCACCAAGGACGACTATTCGATGGAGTCGTACGTCCTCGGCACCAACCACTACCAGATCGAGATGCTCGCGGACCTCGACCAGGTGCCCGAGTACGGCGCTCTGGTGATGGTGACGTTTCCCAAACCGGCCCAGGGAAGCGGCTTCCCGGCGCGCGTGATCGCGATCCTGCCCTGAAGCCGCCTTGAGTCCCGCACGAGGTGACCTGCGATGAAACCGAGCCCTGGCCCCGTCCCCCACTACCGCTGGAATGAGCTGCCGCAAGAGCCCCTGAGGGGCACGATCTCGCGGCGGGTCGTCACGGGCGAGCGCATGATGATCGCCCATGTCTATCTCAAGAAGAATGATGAGGTGCCGCGACACTCGCACGAGAACGAGCAGATCACCTACGTGCTCGAGGGGGCGCTGCATTTCTGGTTCGGAGAGGACGGCGCCGAGGAGCTCACCGTGCGCGCCGGCGAGGTCATCGTGATCCCTTCCCTGCTGCCGCATCGCGCGCTCGCGCTCGAGGACACGCTCGACGTGGACGTGTTCTGTCCGCCGCGTCAGGACTGGCTGGCCGGAACGGACGCGTACCTGCGGCGCTGAATGTCCGCCTACGACATCGCGCCTGGAGCCGCCGCGGCGCTCGAGAGCTTCGTGCTGCCGGAGAAGCTCGGCTTCGGCGCAGTGAACGCGCCCGTCATGTTCAGCGCCGAGTGGCGCGACGGACAGTGGCAGCGCGGCACGCTGCTCCCTTACGGGCGCATCGAGGTCTGGCCCGGCTCGCGGGCGCTGCAGTACGCCGAGCTCGTCTTCGAGGGCCTGAAGGCCTACCAGGTCGAACAGGCGCGACCCAACCTCTTCAGGGCGCAAGACAACTGCCGCCGCATGGAGCGCTCCGCGCAGCGCCTGTCCATGCCGCTGGTGCCGGAGACGCTGTTCTTCCAGGGCATCGAGGCCGTGACGCGTGCCTGCGCGCGCTTCATCCCCAGCCGCTCCGGGCAGTCGCTGTACCTGCGACCCTTCCTGTACGGAACCGAGAGCGGCTACCTGCTGCGCAATTCGCACACCTTCCGCTTCATGGTGATCGCGAACCCGGTCGAGTCCTACGCCACGGGCGCGCCGACGGTCGCGATCGAGCGGCGCGAGGTGCGCGCGGCCCCGGGCGGCATCGGCACCGCCAAGGCGGCCGCCAACTACGCCGCATCGCTGCGCGCCTCCAGCGCGGCGCTCGCCCGCGGCCACACCGTGGCGCTGTGGCTCGATGCGGCCGAGCATCGCTATATCCAGGAGCTCTCCGGGATGAACTTCTTCGCCGTGATCGACGGCGAGCTGCACACGCCCGAGCTCGATGGCGCCATTCTCCCGGGCATCACGCGCGATTCGCTCCTCACGCTTGCCCGGCACCTGGGCTACGTCGTGCACGAGCGTCCGATGCAGATCGACGAGCTGCTGGAGCAGATCGAGAACCGGCACTGCAGCGAGCTCTTCGCCTGCGGCACCGCCGCCATCGTCATGCCGATCGCCGCCCTCGCCGAGCCCGACGAGCGCGCCTACCGGCCGGTGCGGACCGATGAGGTCGCATCAAGACTGCGCGCGGCGCTGCTCGCGATCCAGGAGCGGCGCGCGCCGGATCCGTTCGGCTGGACGCGCGAGCTCGCATGACCCGGGCGATCGTGCTGCACGAGACCGGCGGGCCGGAAAAGCTCCGGTGGGAAACGGTCGAGGTCGGCGAGCCGGGCGCAGACGAGCTGCGCATCCGCCACACGGCGATTGGCGTCAACTTCCACGACACGTATGTGCGCAGCGGCTTATACCGCACGCTGACCCTGCCGGGGATTCCCGGTGTCGAGGCGGCCGGCGTCGTCGAGCGCGTGGGGCCCGGAGTGTCGGGCTTCGCGCCGGGGAATCGCGTCTGCTACATCGATGAGAAGTACGGCGGCTACGCCGAGGCGCGCCTCCTGCCCGCGCGCCTCGCGCTGCGGATTCCCGACGGGCTGAGCGACGAGGCGGCCGCGGCCCTCACCGTCAAGGGGCTGACGGCCTGCATGCTGCTGCGACGCGTGCACGCGGTGCATCCCGGCGAGAAGCTGCTGGTGCACGCCGCCGGGGGCGCCGTGGGGCAGCTGCTGGTGCGCTGGGCGAAGCACCTGGGCGCGACTGTCATCACGACGGTCGGCTCGGCGGAGAAAGCCCGGGTGGCCCGCGAGTGCGGCGCGGACGAGGTGATCCTCTATCGCCAGGAGGACTTCGTGGCGCGCGTCGCCGAGCTCACCGGTGGCGAGGGCGTGGATGTCGTCTATGACGGAGTCGGTGCGGATACCTTCCTCGGCTCCCTTGATTGCCTCGGCTTTCTCGGCACGCTGATCAACTTCGGGCAGTCCTCGGGTCCGGTGGCGCCGTTCCCCGTCTCGCGCCTCGCCGCGCGCTCGAACACGCTGGTGCGGCCGCTCCTCTTTCACTACATCCGCACGCGCGGCGAGCTCGAGGCGATGGCTCGCGAAGCCTTCGCGGCGATCGAGGCGGGTGTGGTCCGCGCGACGATCGGGCTGCGATTGCCCCTCGCCCGTGCCGGCGAGGCGCACACAGCGCTCGAGTCGCGCGCGACGAGCGGCGCCATCGTGCTCGTGCCGTGAGCGCGGGACTCTTCGCGGTCAAGGCGATCTGCGCCGCGGCCGAGGCGGGCGAGCAGCCTCTCATCCGCGTCCTGTCGCTGCCGTCACTGACGGCTTTCGGCATCGGCTCGATCATCGGCACGGGCATCTTCGTGCTGACCGGGACCGCCGCCGCCAATCACGCGGGACCCGCGCTCGTCATCTCGTTCCTGCTCGCCGGCTGTGCGGGCGCGTTCGCGGCGCTCTCCTATGCCGAGCTCGCCTCGATGATCCCGATCGCCGGCAGTGCCTACTCCTACGCGTACGCCACGCTCGGGGAGCTCGCGGCCTGGTTCATCGGCTGGAATCTGGTTCTGGAGTACACCTTCTCGGTCGGTACCGTGGCGGTCGGCTGGTCGGCGTACGTCGTGAGCCTGCTCGCGCAGTTTGGAATCCACCTGCCGGAGGCGCTGATTGAGCCCCCCATCGACCGCGGTCCGGGCGACGTCGGGCTCATCGTCACGGGCGCCGTGGTCAATCTGCCGGCGGTGCTCATCGTCGCCGTGGTGGCCTACATCTGTTACATCGGCATCCGCCAGTCCGCGGCGATCAATTTTGCGTTCGTGGTGCTCAAGATTGCCGTGGTGCTCGGCTTCGTGCTCCTCGGGGCGGGCTTCGTGAATCCCGCGAACTGGCACCCGCTCGTGCCGGCGAACACCGGGCACTTCGGCCATTTCGGCTGGAGCGGCGTAATCGCCGCGGCCGCCATCATCTTCTTCGCTTTCATCGGCTTCGATACCGTCTCCACCTGCGCGCAGGAGGCCAGGAATCCGCGCCGCGACGTGCCGCTCGGCATCATCTCGAGCCTCGCGATCTGCTCGGTGCTCTATGTCGCGACCGCGCTGGTCCTCACCGGCATGGTGCCTTACGCGGATCTGGACGTCGCCGCGCCCGTGGCGCTCGCCATCGACGCCCACGCGGAGCTGCGGTGGCTGGGGCTCCCGGTGAAGCTCGGCGCGATCGTCGCGATGATCTCCGTGATGCTGGTCATGACGGTGGGTCAGGCGCGTATTTTCATGGCGATGGCTGCGGATGGGCTGCTGCCGTCCTGGTTCGCGAGCGTGCACCCGAGGTTCCGCACTCCGGCGCACTCCACCGTGGTCACCTGGGTCGGGGCCACGCTGATCGGAGGGCTGCTGCCGGTGCGGATCCTCGGCGAGCTGGTGTCGATCGGCACGCTGTGCGCGTTCGTGACGGTCTGCGTCGGCGTGCTCATCCTGCGCCGGCTGCGGCCGGAACTCCCGCGGCGGTTTCGCGTGCCGGCGCCTTACTTCACCTGCGTGAGCGGGGCGCTCGTGTGCTTCGGCCTCATGGCCGCCCTGCCGCGCGACACGTGGTGGCGGCTCATCATCTGGACCGCGATCGGGTTCGCGATCTATGCGCTGTACGGGTATCGGAACAGCCGGCTGCGGCGCGCGGCGGCGCCTTTGCTCTTGGCGTGAGGCTGTTCATGGAGCAGGCATCGAGGTTAACCAGATGACAGCCAGACGCGAGCCAATCGAGTACGCGAACGCATCGGCGGAAGTGCGCGCCGTGTACGACGACATCATGGCCACCCGCAAGACCGACTGGGTGAACAACTTCTGGAAGGTGCTGGCGCATGATCCAGCGACGCTGCGGCGGGTATGGGCCAACATCAAGCAGGTGATGGGCCCCGGTGCGATTGATCCGCTCACCAAGGAAATGCTCTATCTCGCGGTCAGTGCCAGCAATGGCTGCTGCTACTGCATCGCTTCCCACGGCGCGGCGGCGCGCAGCAAGGGCATGAGCGAAGCGCAGTACTCAGAGCTGCTCGCGATCGTGGGCCTGGCCAACGAGACGAATCGCCTGGTCACCGCACTCGACGTGCAGGTCGACAGCCAGTTCCTGTGACAGCTTCAAGCAGGTTGTTGGGTCTGTGAACCTCGGCCGTGGCCCGAGCGGCGACATGCGGCTTCGGCGGCGTCGTAGTCTGGGAGGGCGTGATAGCGCCACGGCCTGCATTCATGCCTCCCAGGCGAGCGCCCGGTCAGTGCCAAGCGTGCGGGCCGAAAAGCGCCTCGGCGTTTCGCCGGTAGATCTTGTCCACGACCGCCTTGGGCAGGTGCAGGCCGCGCAAGGACGGCGCGAAGTCCTCCGAATGCAGCCGGTCGGCGCTGACGAGGAAGCGCCAGTCGCGCAGCCAGTCCTCGTGCACCTGGGCCGCGGCGGTCTCGGTGTCTTCCTGCGCCCCATAGGCATCGTCACTTCCGTAGAGAATGCGGTCCTGGTAGCGGATGAGAAAACGTTGCACCTTGCTGCGCCTGCTCACCGCCTGGTACTCGAGGTGCACCATGCGCGCGGCGACATCCACCCGCGCATCGGGAAACCTATCGAGAAAATTGGCCACCCGGTCGACGTCCCATTCAAGCGACGCCAGGTGCACGCCCTCGAAGCGCAGCGCGGGATGGGCCTTCAGCATGCGGTCACGAGCGGCGAGGATGCTCTGGTGCGAAGGCATCTCGGGATGCGCCGCCATGTAGTACTGCGGATGCTCGCGGAAGTACTCCCGGTCCGAGCGCACGGTCATCTTCTCAAACGGCAGCCAGCAGTTGAGCGGCTCCGCCTGGTGCCCGAGGAGCACCACGTGCTCGCGCTCGAGCCGCGAGTAAATCGGCTCAAGACGTGCATCGTCCGGCAGGACATAGCGGCCGTCGCGGTCCTTGAGCGCCATACCAATGTTCTTCCAGATCTTGATGCCGACCGCGCCGCCGGCGAGCGCGGCGTCGATCTGCTGCTGCGCTTTTTCAGTCCAGCCGGGCTCGTTGAATCCGGCCACCGAAAAGGTGCCCGCGAACGCGACGCGGCCGGGGTAGCGTCGTTTGAGCGCAATGGCGTCGGCAAGTTGCTCGGCGAGCGGCGGGAAGTCGGGGTAGTCGACGTTGAGGGTAAGGATGCGGAAATTGTCGCGGCGCGCCGCAGCGAGCAGATGCTCCGCGGCGCCATGCACGTGCATGTGCGCGTCTATTTTCGTGACCCGGCGGAAGTCGTCCAGCCGGTAGTAGTGTTCAGAGGCCGAACTGCCTTGCGCCCTCGCGAAGCTCGTCAGCAGCGCGGCCGCAAGTCCTGCCGCCAGTGCGAATCGCCGGGCCGCCCTCACACCAGCTGCACCTCGACCCCGCGGCGCCGCAGCTCCTCGATGGCCGCCTCCGGTGCCGCCCGGTCGGTGATCAGGAGGTGCAGCTGCTCGACCTTGGCGATGAGCGAGATGTTGCGGCGCATGAACTTGGAGGAGTCCGCCACCACCACGACCTGACGCGAGATCCGAATCATCTTGGCGTTGAGTTCGGCCTCCGCCAGGTGCGGCGTCATGACCCCGAGCTCAGGATCGACGCCATCCGCGCCGAGGTACAGCCGGTCGGCCTGCAGGTTTGCCAGAGCCGCCTCGGCCATGTGTCCGGAGAGCGAGTTCGATTCCCGCCGCAGGATCCCGCCCGGCATGATCAGGCGCACCGCCGGCACATCGATCAGCAGCGCCGCAATATTGAGCGCGTTGGTGATGACGTTAACCGAGCGCAGCTCGAGCTTGCGCATGCGCCGCGCGATCTCCGCGGTGGTGGTGCCGGAGTCGAGGATGATGGTCTCGCCGTCGCGGATCAGACGGCAGGCGGCTTCGGCGATGGACAGCTTCTCGGCGTAGTGCTGGAGCTGTTTCACGTTGAGCGGCTGATCGGTATCCTCGACGCTGAGCGCGCCGCCATGCGTGCGGGTGAGTGCGCCGGTGGATTCGAGCACCGAGAGGTCCGCGCGCACGGTCACCTGGGATGTGCCGAAGCGCACGGCGAGCGCATCCACCGTGACCTTGCCCCGCTCGCGCAGCAGCTCGCAGATGCGCCGCCGGCGCTCCTCGACCAACAGTCCGCGCTCGTTCGCCTCCTGCATCATCAGAGCGGTATCGCCTCGAGAACCTGGAAACGCTCGAAGGCGAGCGCCAGGTGCGGCTGCGCCTGCGATACGTGCCCGAGTTCCCGGTCGTTGAAATAGTCGCGCACCCGGTACCGCCCGGCCGTGAGTCCCCGCAAGGCCACCGGACCGCTCCAGCGGCGCGCGTAGAACGCGTAATAAAGGCGTCCGGATTTCTCGACCACGTGCGTTTCCGGCTTGTCGAAGCCGATGTCGTAGAGCTCGCCGCGGTAGATGCCCTGCGGGAGCAGGCGTTCATTGTAGAGCGCGATCCACCGACGCCACAGCGCCTCGCGTTGTGGCGTCAGGAGGAAGGAGTCCTTCGGCTTCGGATCCACCGGCCAGGTGAACTTGGTCGACACGATGGCTCCGATGCCGACCGTGGAAGCGAAATCATCGCCCCCGTCGCTGAGCTCGACATGGTCACCGGCGAAGGCCGCGCTGGGACCCATGAGGGCCTTGAGCGTCTTGCCCTTGTGCCGCACCTGCCAGGAGGACTCCGGGTCCGAAGCCGGCGCCTGATTCATCGACGCAAAGTTGAAGAAGGAATAGGCCGTGCCGCAGGGACAGACCTCGACCACCGCCTCGGGGTCGAGCGTCGTGGCGGTGCGGTAGATCTCCTGCATGAACTCCGGCAGCCTCTCCACCGACTCCTCGGGACGCGCATGGTGATGGGCCGGGTTGTAGCAGGGGGCCACGCCGTTCAGATGCTGGCCATCGACCTTGAGTCCCTGCAATCCCCACTCGCCCATGAAGCGGCGCACCAGCGCCACGGTGTGATCCACCGTCGGCGTGTACGCGGGACACAGATAAAAGCTGTTCCACCAGGAGACGTTCTGCACCGCGCCGTCCTTGTCCAGGAGCAGCATGTCGGTGTGATCGTGCAGGAGGTCGGAGCCCGGGGCCGCGGCGAGCGGCGCATACCACAGCCGCGACTTCAGGGAGCGCGCGCGGATCCTGGCGACCAGCTGCTGCATGTCTGCGGCGCCGTGCGGGAACTTGGCGCGGTTCAAGTCCCAGTCGCCCACGTTCGATTGCCAGCCGTCATCGATCACCGCCCAGCGCAGGCCCAGCTCCTCGACCTTCGGCAGCGTGTCCTCGATGAGCTTCACCGTGCACTCGCGCTCGTAGCCCCAGGCGCACCAGATCGGCTCATAAGCGGCCGCCGGCGAGGGCGGCGACTTCACGCCACGCTCCGCCATGATCCGCCGGTAGCTCGCAAGCGCGGCGAAGTAGTCGCCGCGGTGGAGGGCGACAAATGTCTCGAGTGTGTCGAGGGATTCGCCGGGCTGGAGCACGCGCGCCTCGCGCGCACTCACGGCGAGTGTGGCGCCCTGCGGTGTGTGCTTGACGGGCAGCGAGACGAGCCTGGGGATCGTGGCGAGGTGACCCACGGCGAGCCCGCAGTCGGCGCGCCACACATCGACCACCGGCGTGCCGCCGCCGTAATCCGACGCCGTCATGCCCATGAAGTTGTCCTGCGCGAATCCGGCGGTGACCGGCTGCACCCAGTCGCGACGGTCGGCATGCGTGCTGCCGCAGTAGGACCAGAACTGCGGCCCGCGCAAATCCTGCGCGGCGGCGGATAACAGCTTCCAGCCCGAATTCGTCCAGCCGGCGAGCGCCACGGGTGCGGAAGAACGGTTGCGATACGCGACGCGATAGAAGGCAACGCCCGGATAGCGCCCGACGAGTGTGACTTCGACCCGCTTCTCGATTCCCTGGGGCGAGACGCCGAGGAGCTTCAGACGCGTGCCCTTGCCGTGCGGACCGTCCGCCGCTTCGCGCGTGCTTTCCCGAAGCACAAAATGATCCAGCGGCTCACCGCCCGAGAGCCGCAGGTACTCGCTGCTCGTCCAGGGGGTGATTGCGCGTCTGCGGCCCGCGCCGAGATTCGAAAGACGCGAGCGCAGTGTCGGATCGAACTCGATGAGGAGGACGCCGTCGCTCAACTCCGCGCGCCTCTCGCGCACCTCGCCCGCGCCCGCGGCAAGGGGAGTCTGGGAGGCCACGGTGGCACCGGCGGCCAGCTGCAGGAATCGACGTCGGGTGGTGCGATGGTTGCTCACGCCTTCACCATTCTCGGCCATTCTGGCGCGCGCCCTTCGCGGCCTGTCACGCGCGCTGCGCGATGCCCCAGCCCCGCCAGTGCGGCCTTGACAGATACGAAACTATTCGAAATAGTGTAGGAAATAAAACGAAAAAGCAACGCGGGGAATTCACCTTTCATTTACTTACGTATTACATAATAAGGCCGGCTCCGGGGGAGGCGCCGGGGGAGACGTAAAATGAATCTGCGAAGAGGACGTGCATCTGTAGCGGTGCTGCTTCTGGGCGTGAGCCTCGGAGTGAATGTAGCCGCGGGGGCTGTGGATGCGGACACGCCCGCGGGCCAGAGCGCTTCCGACACTAGCGACCAACCGAAGCTCGAAACCGTCGTGGTCACGGGAATCCGGGCGAGCCTTGGAAAGTCGCTGGAAGAGAAGCAAAACGCCGAGATCGTCGTGGACTCGATCAACGCGATCGAGCTCGGGCGCTTTCCCGACGACGACGTCGCAGACTCGCTGCGCCACATCACCGGGGTCTCCATCACGCGCACCACCGGGGGTGAGGGCCTGTATGTCGGCGTGCGCGGGCTTGGCGCGCAATACAACATCGTGACGCTCAATAACCGCATCCTCGCCACCGACGATGACGGGCGCGAATTCGCCTTCGACATTCTGCCCGCGGACCTCATCACCGGCGCTGACGTACGGAAGTCGGCGCAGGCCTCGGCGCTCGAAGGCAGCATCGGCGGCACCGTCAACATGCGCACCTTGCGCCCGCTGGCTGCTCCCGGCCTGCATTCCGCCGTGCGCCTCGAGGGCAACTACAACGACATGTCGGTGTTCCGGGGCAGGAAGGCGTCGGCTTTCGTGAGCGACACCAGTTCCGCCGGTACGCTCGGCTTTCTGCTCGGGGCCGTGTACTCCGACACCAAGACGCGCACGGACGCGCTCAACTACAACACCTACGACCCCTCCATGCCAGGTGTATGGCCGCTGTCCGGACCCGACAGCCGGCCGGTGATCGGCGAATGCTGCATCTCATTTGGCTCGGTCATCGATGAGAAGAAGCGCGAGGCGCTCGCCGGCACGCTCGAATGGCAGCCGAACGATCGGCTGCACGTCACCCTCGACGGCGTGTACACGCGCCTGCGCGATCCGCAGGTAGCCTTCAACCAGGCCTACTACCCCGATTTCAACTACGACGCCCAGGGCCAACCCGAGTGGACCAACGTCGTGGTCAAGAACGGCCTCATCACGTCCTTCACCGCGAGCACGTTCACGCCCGAGATCGTCAACCAGACCATTGATCGACGGGTGACCACTTCCCTCATAGGCCTCAATGCGAAATGGGAACCCGCCGCGAATCTGTCCTTCGCGTGGGACCTGTATCGCTCACGCGCCAACCGCCCGGAGGGTGGCGAGGATGCCTTCGTAACCTCGGGCCTGGAATCGACCCAGCCGTACAACCAGGACACGATCTCCTGGACCAACGTCCCCGGAGGCCTGCCGGACATCGCGGTGACGCTGCCGAACGGGGAGGACTACGCCAAAGCGCTTGCCGCCGGACAGCTGAACAACAACTACTGGACCGCCCACTACACCGGCCTGAGCGGCTTCTCGATCCACGACAAGGTGACGGGCACGACGCTCGACGGCACGTATCAGTTCGAGAAGGGCGGTGCACTCCAGGCGCTGCGCTTCGGGCTGGCGCAGACCTGGCGCGAGAAGACGCGCGAGGACTACAACAACGACTGGACCGGGGGCTCGAGCCAGTACGACTTCTACACCACACCCATGGGCGCCCCTCCGATCACCTACGGTTTGCTCGGCTACAACGTCATCTCGACCATGACGTTCCCCAACTACATGCAGGGGGCCGGCGGCAAGTTCCCGACCACGGTCGCGGTGTTCAACATCCCCTCGCTGCTGGCCGCGTTGCAGAGCCTGAACGGGAAACCAAACCTCTACGTCCCGGGAGCGCCCAACTACGATTTCGCCCTGACGCTGCCGCAGCTGGATGCGGTGAACTCCTACGCGGTACGCGAGAACACCACCGCCGCCTACCTCGAGGCATCCTTCAACGGGCGCAACTGGGCGGGTAACCTCGGGTTACGGGTGGTGCACACCCGTACCTCATCGGGCACGGCGGTCAACGAGATCCAGTCCGTCACGATCGCGAACCCCGCCAACCCCACCGATCCGGCGTTCGTGGTCTACAGCCCACCAACGCCGACCGCGTCCATCGGCTCCTACACGCTGCCAATGCCGGCGCTGAATTTCGTCTACCGGTTCCGGCCGAACTTGCAGGCGCGCTTCGGCGCCTCCGAGACCATGACGCGTCCGGAGCTCAATCAGCTGGCGCCGACCCGTACCGATAATTCTCTGAACCGGGTCTACGAGATCACCTACTCCGGCAACGCCGATCTCAAATCCATCCGCGCTTACTCCGCGGACCTCTCGCTCGAGTGGTACTACCAGCCGAGATCCGCGCTCACGCTCGCAGTCTTCGGCAAGGACATCAAGGACTTCATCACCACCGGCACGCAGAACAACGTGGACCTGGGCGTCCAGGGCTTCTTCAATGGCAGCACGACCCCGGTCCCGGTGCTCTACACCATCTTCACCCCGATCAACGGCGACAAGGCGTATGTCGAGGGCCTGGAGTTTGCCTTTCAGCACATCTTCCCGAGCGGCTTCGGTGTTCACGGGCAGTACACCCGCACCTGGAGCCGCGCCTACGTGCAGGGGCAGTACGTCGGGCAGCTGGAGGCGGTGTCGCCAAACAGTGCATCCCTCAGCGTTCTCTACGAGAACGGACGACTGAGCACCAACGTGAGCTGGGACTACGATGGCAGCTCCATCGCGCAGACGTTCACAGAGGTGCCGGACTGGTCCGCCTACCAGAAAACCTTCTCGTGGGTCACGGCCCAGGCGTCCTACGAGTTTCTGCCCGGCCTCAAGGTCTACGCTGAGGGCAAGAACCTCGCAAACGCAATCCCGCGCTCGTATCTGGCCAACCGCACCGATGCGGTCTGGAGCGCGGGCAACACCGGCACCAGCAGCAGTGTGGGCCAGGGGTACAGCGCTTACGGGCGCACCTATACGCTCGGTTTCAGTTACCGGTTCTGAAGGACAGCGCCTGCGCGGACGTTGAAGTGGACGACCCCTCGAACCTCGACCGCCGGCGCGGCGCATGAGCCACGGTCACTGGGTGCGTTATGCGCTCCTTACCGCGGCGCTGTGGGGCGTCTGGGGCGCATTCACCGGCCTTCCGAGCGAGCACGGCTTCCCGGACACGCTGACGTATGGTGTGTGGGCACTGACCATGATCGCGCCAGCGGTCTGGGTGATGCGCCGGTCGGGGGCAAGGCTGCAGCGCGATCGTCGCTCGGTGTTTCTCGGCCTTGCGATCGGGCTCCTGGGCGCCGGCGGCCAGATGCTGCTGTTCCGCGCGCTGACGAGCGGACCGCCCTACCTCATCTTCCCGATCGTCTCGCTCTCCCCGGTGATCACCATTGCGATGTCGCTCATCCTCCTCGGCGAGCGCGCCGGCAAGCTCGGTGTGGCCGGCATCGTGCTCGCGGTGCTGTCGCTGCCCCTGTTCGACTATTCGCCCGGGCCCGGCGCGCACCACTACGGGGCGTGGTTCTATCTGGCGCTCGCGGTCATGGTGGCCTGGGGTCTGCAGGCTTACTTCATCAAGCTTGCCAATGCAACGATGAGCGCCGAGAGCATCTTCGCGTACATGATGATCACGGGACTGATGTTCATTCCCGTCGCCATCTTCCTCACGGACTTCTCCGGCCCCGTGAATTGCGGTCTCTCCGGACCCTGGCTCGCCGCCGTGATCCAGCTGCTGAACGCGGTCGGGGCACTCTTCCTCGTGTACGCATTTCGGTACGGCAAGGCGATCGTGGTTTCGCCCCTGGTGAATGCCGGGGCGCCGCTGCTGACCTCGGTCATCTCGCTCGCGATCGCAGGTTCGCTCCCCGGGTCCTACAAGCTCGCCGGGATCATGCTCGCGCTCAGCGGGGCGCTGCTGCTCTCGCTGCAACCGGAGTGACCGGCGAGGGGTACCACTTCATGAAGGCTCTGCTCGATCTCCTGCGACGACACAAAGCCGGTAGCGGCGAGGGCATCTACGCGGTGTGCTCTTCACATCCGCTGGTCATCGAAGCGGCCCTGCGCGAGTCGCAGCGGCATGACCAGTGGCTGCTGATCGAGGCGACCTCGAACCAGGTCAATCAGTTCGGGGGGTACAGCGGCATGACCCCCGCGGGTTTCCGCACCTACGTGGCGGACATCGCCTCCCGGGCATCGCTGCGGGCGGACCGGGTGCTCCTCGGCGGCGATCATCTCGGGCCAAACTCCTGGCGCAGCGAGGCCGCCGCGGCGGCGATGGCGCGCTCGGAGCAACTGATCGCGGACTACGTGGCCGCGGGCTTTCGCAAGATTCACCTGGACTGCTCGATGAGCTGCGCAGGGGATTCCGAGGCGCTCGATGATGCGCAGGTAGCGCAACGCGCGGCGCAGCTTTGCCGCGTAGCCGAGGACACCTGGCGCAAGAACGGCGGCGAGGCCCCGGTCTATGTGATCGGCACGGAAGTACCCGCCCCGGGAGGCGCCGCCGAGGCACTCGGGGCACTGACCGTCACCACGTCGGCCGCCGTGACGGCGACGCTCGAAGCGCACCAGCGGGCGTTTCTCGAGCGCGGCCTCGGAGCGGCGTGGGAACGGGTGGTGGCGCTGGTGGTGCAGCCGGGCGTCGAGTTCGACAATCACAAGGTGATCGACTACCAGGCGGCAAAAGCACGGCAGCTCTCCAAGCGCATCGAGAGCGAACGCGGACTTGTGTACGAGGCGCATTCCACGGACTACCAGAAGCCCGCCGCCCTTGCCGCGCTGGTCAAGGATCACTTCGCGATTCTCAAAGTGGGCCCCGCCGCGACATTCGCACTCCGTGAGGTGCTGTGGGCGCTTGCGGACATTGAGCAGGAGCTTGCGGAAGGCACAGGCGAGTCGTTGAAGGACGTCGTGCTCACGGCGATGCGGAAAGAGCCGCGCTACTGGAAGCCCTACTACACTGCCCCCCACAGCGAGGCGGCTGACCTTCAGTACAGCTTCAGCGACCGCATCCGCTATTACTGGGGCGCGGCGGAGGTTCGAAACGCCACCGACGCGCTGATCGCCAGATTGAGCGCTCGGCCGATTCCCTTGACGCTTCTCAGCCAGTATCTGCCGCTTCAGTACCAGGCTATCCGCGCCGGCGCTCTCGAGAACACTCCGCAGGCGCTGCTACTCGACGGCGTCTCGCGGGTCCTGTTGGGCTACGCCCGCGCCTGCGCGGCCGCCGTCGCGGGCAGGCCCGAGATATGAAAGAGACGCTGGACCGGTTCGGGATGAGCGCTGCGCACATCGACGCCTCGGGTGCCCACTGGACGGCCCGCGAAATCCTGCAGCAGCCGCAGATCTGGCTCGAAGTCGAGAAGCTGCATGCGGCTGAAGCCGCGCGGCTCGAGGACTTCCTGCGCCCGATGCTCTCGCAGCCCGACTTGCGGATCGTGCTCACCGGGGCGGGCAGCTCGGCCTTCATCGGAGAGTGTCTCGCACCGGCATTGGCGCGCAAGCTGGCCCGCGTGGAAGCCATCCCGACCACGGATATCGTGGCAAGTCCCGACACCTTTCTCTCATCGCGCTGCCGGACGCTCATCGTGTCGTTCGCGCGCTCGGGTAACAGCCCTGAAAGTGTGGCGGCGGTCGAGTTCGCGGAGCGGCGGGTGGAGCGCTGCGCGCATCTCATCTTCACCTGCAACGCAGAGGGTGCGCTGCTTCAGCGTGCGCGCGACATGAAAAACGCTCGCGTCGTCCTGCTCCCGGAGGCGAGCAACGACCGAAGTTTCGCCATGACTTCGAGCTTCACGGGGATGCTGCTGGCGGCCGCCCTGACGTTCAGGGTGGCGCCCGCGGGGGCTGCGCGCCTGCGTTCGATCATTGCACTTGCTGATCAGGTGCTTGCCGGCTGCACGCCCACCCTCAACGCTCTCGTGCACGAAGGGTTCGAACGCGTCGTCTATCTCGGCAGCAACGAGCTCCAGGGGCTTGCGCGGGAAGCGGCGCTCAAGATGCTCGAGCTGACAGACGGCAAGGTGGTGGCGGCGGCGGAGTCGACCCTGGGCTTCCGGCACGGCCCGAAGGCCATCCTGAATGAAAAAACGCTGGTCGTGATCTTCCTGTCCAATGACCCCTACACGAGACGCTACGATCTGGACCTGGTCGCAGAACTGCGGCGCGAGGCGGTAGCCGGGCGCGTCGTGGTCCTGTCGAGCGGCACGCAGGCACACTTGCAGCGGGACGATGTAGTGCTGGCGGGGAGTGCCAACTGCAAGACTGAAGTGTCCGACCTCGAGCTCTGCCTGCCCTATGCGGTATTCTCCCAATCACTGGCCATGCTGCGCGCCCTTTCGCTGGGCGTACGCCCCGACAATCCAAGCGCGGCCGGTACCATGAGCCGGGTCGTTCAGGGGGTCTCGATTTATCCCCACGGCGGATCACCGTGAGAATCTATCTCGGTGTCGACGGTGGTGGCAGCAAGACGCGTTTTGCGCTCATCGAGCAATCCGGCCGCGTTCTTGCCAGACATGAAGAAGGTCCCGCTTACTATCCGCAGATCGGGCTGGAAGGACTGCGCACCCTGCTGGCGCGCGGGATCGAGGCAACCTTGAAGCTCGGCGGCGTCGCCGGCTCGAAACTGACGTTCGCGTTCATCGGCCTGCCCGCCTATGGCGAGGACCGTGCGCTGCTTGCGACGCTCGATGCGGTGGCGACACCGACGCTTGCGCCCGATCGGCATCGTTGCGACAACGACATGGTGTGCGGCTGGGCGGGAGCGCTCGCCGGCGAGGATGGCATCAGCGTGGTGGCCGGCACCGGTTCCATTGCTTACGGGGAATATGAGGGGCGCCGCGCGCGGGCGGGCGGCTGGGGAGAGCTCTTCGGCGACGAGGGGTCGGCGTACTGGATCGCGCGGGAAGGTCTCAGGCTCTTCTCGCGCATGAGTGATGGCCGTACGCCGCGCGGACCGTTGCATGCGGCCATGAGGCGTCATTTCGGCCTCGAGACTGATCTGGACCTGTGTGCCGCGATCTACGGCAAGCGCATCATGCAGCGCAGCCAGTTTGCGCAGCTGTCGAAGGTCATCGCCGCGGCAGCTGCGGCGGGAGATGTGCAGGCACAGGAACTATTTGATCTGGCGGCGCGAGAACTCGCGGAAATAATAGACGCTACCCGTCAGCGCTTGCAGGTTCCGCAAGACACACGTCTCGCGGTATCGTATTCGGGAGGGATGTTCAAGCTTCAGGATCTACTCCTGAAACCATTCAGCGCCTTGCTCGAGGGCGGCGCAAGATATCGTCTCGCGCCCCCTCGATTACCTCCGGATATCGGAGCCGCACTGCATGCTGCGAGGTTGAGCGGTGTACCCCTCGAGGCTCGCGCCATCGCCGCACTGACACCCTGAGTGGACTCGCTCACCGCGACCTCACCAGGGGTATTCGCGGCCATCGTAGTTGTAGAACCGCCCGGAGTCGCGCGGGCCGAGCCTCGCGATGACCCGACGCATGGCACTCACGCTGTCCTCCGCTGAGAGCGTTGCATTGGGCCCGCCCATGTCGGTCTTCACCCAGCCGGGATTGATGACGACGCAGGTGATCCCGCGCGGCTCGAGGTCGATAGCGGCGCTGCGCATCACCATGTTGACGGCAGCCTTGGACGTGCGGTACGGAATGTAGCCGCCGGAGGTGTTGTCGGCGAGCGACCCCATGCCGCTCGTGATCGTGACGATGAGCCGCCGCTCGCTGCGCGCCACGCGCTCGAGGAACGCCTCGCTCATGCGGGCTGGACCCAGGACGTTCACCTCGAGAACCTGCCTCCAGTCGTCGTAATCGAGCGAGCCGATGGTCTGCCCCGAGGCGCCGGTGACGCCCGCGCAATTGACGAGAATATCCACCGTGGGGCTCGGCACCTGTGTCACGGATCGTCTCACGCTGTGCGTGTCGGCGACGTCGACCTGGACCACGCTGAGCGTGCCCTTCGATCGCCGCGCGAGCTGAGCGAGTCCGGGTGCCGCGTCCGGACTGCGGCACGCCGCGATGACGGTGTTGCCGTCCGCCAGATACTGGCGAGTGAATTCCAATCCCAATCCGCGACTCGCGCCTGTGATCAGTACCGTAGGCATGACATACCCTCGTCGGCCGACCGTTTCCGTACCCCGCTACTGTGCCGCGCAGGCGGCGCCGAGCGCAACGCGGTGCCCCGTGAGGGAGAGCGCGCTCTTACTCGCAAGGAATACGATCCTCTCATAGGGCACTGCCTGATAACCCTTCACGATCAACTCGTGCCGATAAGTTATTGGCGAGCCGCAGCCCGCAACGCGCAGGCTGATGCCGCCAGAGCGGGCATGCCGCCGCTCCTAGCGTGTGTCATTCAAACACAAGTATCCGGAGGCCCACATGAACGCATCGCAAGGTTCAATTCCGGCCGACCGGGATCTACCGCAATCCACGGGTTGGCGTGAGCTGTGGCTCAAGGAGGACTGGTGGGCAGTCTGGCTTGGCCTCGCTCTGGTGGTTGCGGCTTATTTTCTGTTTGCGAGCGGCTCGAGCCTGAAATGGATCGCGGTCACACCCGTGAAATGGTCACACGGCTCCGAGCTCGCCGAGCACTTCCTCGTGAACTGGACGCGCTACCTCGCACAGTTCGCGTTGTGGCTCGTGCTGTTCTCAGCGGCGCTCTCGGCGCTCGGGCACCGCGTCCGGCAGTTCGTCCCGGCCTTCGCGTTCGTCTATGTCATCTCGGTCCTCATCTTTGCGCTCGGGCAATGGAGTGAGGCGAATCGTTACAACCTCGAGCCGCCACTCGTCGCGCTGGCTCTTGGACTTGCGATCTCGAACTTCCTGCGCTTGCCAGGCGGGTTCGATGCGGGATTTCGGGTCGAGTTCTACATCAAGACCGGCATCGTACTCCTCGGTGCCACGCTGCCCTTCACGCTGATCGTATGGGCGGGCCCCGTGGCGATCCTGCAGGCCTCCATTGTCTCTTTGGTCACATTCTTCGTGATTTACCTCGCCGGGCGCCGACTCGGTCTCGAGCCGAAACTCTCAGCCGTCCTGGGTGCAGGTGGCGCGGTGTGCGGAGTCTCCGCCGCTATCGCCGTCTCCGGAGCCGTCGGCGCACGCAAGCAGGATGCGCCGGTTGCCATCACGACGGTCATCCTCTGGGCGATCGTCATGATCTTTGTGTTGCCGTTCGTCGCGCGAGCCCTCGAGCTGCCGGCCGGCATAGCGGGAGCCTGGATCGGCACGTCCGAGTTCGCAGATGCCGCGGGGCTTGCGGCCGCGGAGACCTACGGGCGCATGGCTGGCACGGTTGCGGGGATCACCGGAACCGCGGATCAGGCCACCTTTGCCTTCACGCTGATGAAGGTGGTGGGCCGTGACGTCTGGATCGGCATCTGGGCTTTCGTCCTGGCCATCATTGCAACGACGTACTGGGAGCGCGGTCAGCCCGGTGCACGCCCCGATGCGCGGCAGATCTGGTGGCGCTTCCCGAAGTTCGTGCTTGGATTTCTCGCGGCGTCGATTCTGCTGACGGCGGTGACCACCCGGTACAGCCTCGCGGACTACGACAAGCAGGTCGTACCAGGTCTCGTCGCTCCGCTCAAGAACCTGCGGACCTGGGCATTCATCTTCTGCTTCTTGAGCATCGGATTGACGACCCGTTTTCGGGAGTTGGCGCGCGCGGGCCTCCGTCCCCTTCTCGCGTTCACGGTCGGTGCCGCTGTCAATGTCCTTCTGGGTTATTGGCTCTCCGCGCACCTCTTCGCGGACCACTGGCAACACATTGGACATTGAGGCGACTGGCGGAGTCGGACAGGCGTCTACCGCGATCACTTGCTGACCCTTTGAGGCAGCAAGTGCGCCAATAGTGTGCCAGAAATCGACTGCTCGGAAACTGCGCAGCTACGCAAACCGCTCCGTGTCTCGGCACGCGACGCTGGAGGATCTCTCTATTTACCGCTCCCTCCCCTTTTCCGGGATCTTTGCGAGCATCCTCTCAAGCACTGACTGCAATTCGGAAACGCGCGTTGTGGCGATGCCGTAAACGCGACGATGATCGAGTGTCGCGTAGCCGTGAGCCAATACGTTTCGGAATGCGACGATGAGATCGCCCTCTGGAATCCTTGCAAAGAGTGCTGCATCCAGCTTGCGCAACCCGCCAAGAGCGTCCCCCGCAATCTCGAGCTGCCGCTCGACGGCGGACTGGCATTGATCATCGGCAAGGTATGCCGCAAGAGTCCGGCCGCCAAGGAACTTTCGCGCCTGGCGCAACGCACGCAGTGCGATTTCGATTAAGGCGTCAGGCCGCTTTTCCATACACCGGGACCTGGCTGCGCTCGATGTAGCGCTTCAGCCGCGAGTCCGGCATCGCAGCCAGCTCGACCAGGTCTACGGGACGCCCAAAGAGCTCTTCCAGCGCCTTCTTGAAGTCGAAGTATTGCCGCTCCGGCGATCGACCGCGCGGCTTGCCGAACTGAACGGTCACGTCCAGATCGCTGGTTGCCGGATCAAAGTCGTCACGGAGCGCCGAGCCGAAGAGCGCGAGACGCTGGACGGTAAAGCGACGACACAGGGTATTGAGCTTACGACGACGCTCGTTTATCAACGTCAATCCGAGTGCGCGATCGGTTGGCCGTGGCGTTTCCGCGGTCTTTGCACCCGACGCTGCACGGCGCGCTTTCCACTCGCGTAACGCTTCGCGCACGACCTCGCTGCTTGAAGCGTAATCGCCACCCTCCACCGCCTGCTTCACCATGGCGAGCATGTCGGAGGGTAGCGCGATACTTACCTTTTCAATCGACGACATTTGGTAGGAAATAGTAGCAACTATTACTACTTGAATCCAGAAAGCGCGAGAGGAAATAGGAGGGATTGAAACTCCTGCCTAGCAAGTATTTGATAATATTAATAAATCCTTGTGCCGGCTGGGGCATTAAATTTCGGCACGCCGACGTGTTGTGGGCGGCCACCGAACCTCACGGGGTGCAGATGGCGCTGCGGGCCCGAGACCGCCCAATCGTCCAGCTCCCAGTGGAAGACCAGGAGCGCGCCCGTCACCGCCTGCATCAGCCACAGCGCCGCCAGCGTGAGGCTCAGGTACTTGTGAAGGAACCGTAGCTTGCGCTTCATGGGCGAGCGGATACCTCGTAGCGACCGAGTCTACGGGGCGCGTCAGACCACCACCCCTGCCGACGGGCCAGCGAATTGTCGCGGTCGGGCCAGATTGGCCTGGATTCAAGGCGTGCGCGGCGCGTTCAGGTCGCGCGTGAGAATGAGCTTGAGTACACGGTGATCGGTTGCGCCGGCCAGCCCGAAGCCCACGCCCGCCTCGAGCATGAGCGAGGATGCAGTACGGTAGTCAAGTACCGCAAAGAGCTGGTGCGACTGCTGTGCGCTCGCGTAGAAGTGCCGCAGCGGGCCAAAGTCGTCGTATTCCTCGGCGGCAAGCGCCCATGTCTTGGAGAAATTGAAGGCGATGCGTGTCGCCGGCGCAAAGTCGAGACCTGGAAAGCCATCGTAGGAGTTGTCCAGGATCGGGTTGAAGATCAGGTCGAGGCGCCCCAGGTGCCAGCCGATGATCGGGCGGATCTCCGAGGTGTAGCGGTGCGGGTCCCAGTGACGCGTGTTGAAGCTGAATTCGAAGTTGACGCCGTAGAAAAACTGCCGCTGCGCCGCGTCGGGGCTCACCAGCAGCATCCGCAGCTTGAAGCCGTCCACCAACACCGCGCCATCAGACGTTGCGGTGTACAGCGGCAGATACAGCCCGGCCTCGAACCAGTGGGTGATCCCATAGGCCCATTCCGTGACCCCGTTCAGTGAATGGTTCGGGACGACGCCGCCCGGATTTTCGGGGGCTCGAGCGCCGCTGGTGGTGAAATTGTTGTGCCACGTGAGAGCGAAGACACCGACCGGCGCAATCCCGGCATCGTAGACCTGGATCTCATCCGTCTGTGCCCGCACGGCACCGCAGCTCGCCATCGTGAGCGTCGCGAGCAGACACCGGGCGAGCGCTGAGTTCCGCGTGCTCCCCATGGGAGAGGTGAACGGCACGGAGCGGGACTGCTCCGGCTCAGGTGTTTGGTCGGCGGCGTTGGACGGCATGCCCGAGGAGTGTATCGGCGCCGCATGTTGGTGACCCGCGCCGGCGGGCCCGGAAACCGTCGCACATGGGCCCTATGATTCCTGCGGGCGTAGCCATACACAGATCATGCATGGGAGTCAGACGGTGATCGTGGCGCCGTCAAATTTGGTGAACGTGAAGCCACCAAAAGGCTCGTTATAAGTCGAGCGCTGGTCGCGCAGGATACCGATTGCGACCGCCTCACCGAGCAGGAGAGCCTGCTCTGCATCCGAGCGCCAGTGCACTCCAGCCAGGTCACGCCCCAGGGCGACATTGTTGGCTAGCTTATTGAGCTCGCCTCCCACCGTGATTTGCCCGGCGTCGGAGCCGGTGTAGGGAAGCAGCGACTTACCATCGTCGGAAGCCACCACGGGATTGGGTATCACGAAGCTCTCGTTGAAGAAGGCTTTCAGCGCCGTGACGCAGGCGCCGGCGATCACACCATGCCCCTCACCGTAAGAGGGATGCTGCGGGTTACCTTCCGGGTATGCTGCCGGCAAGAGGTAGGAACCATGTTTGGAAAAGATCTGAGCGAGTGCGGAAGAGTTCAGCACGTCACTGTGGATGGGATAGTCTGCCGTTCTGGTGATCGTGTTGTGAACCAAGCCCCCGTAGGCGATCGGCCGCAGGGCGCGGTGCACGAACCACTTCTGGTACCACATGGCCTTGAGCGCGCGGTTCGAGACTTCGCCGAGCAAATCGAGGATGTGTTGGCCTCCGAAGGTTTGAACGCCCGCCTGATTTTTTATAGACAGGTAGGGGTTCCCCGGATTCAGGGTTGCTCCGTGGGTCAGCAGCCACTGTGCGGCACACAGGTAGGCCTGGAAGGTGATATCCGTATGCACCCAGGCTCCCAGATCGCGGCCACTCTTGAGGTAACTGGTGCCGGAAATGACATTCGCAGCGAACGGACCTTGCCCATTCTGCACCGCCAGCCAGGAGGTGAAATCAGTGAGGTAGTCCTTGCCAGGGGCGTAGGCGTTGTAATTCTGCGCGACGCTGAGGGTTCCGAGGCTGACCGGAAGGAGAAAGAACTGGGAGAGGTAGGGCCCCGCCAGATCGCCCGGCCGCAATCCGCGGAACAATGTGTTCGCGGTGACCTCACCGTTCGCTTTCGGCCCCTTGAAGACGGTCAGGTTGGTGAGGTCAGCGATCGCGGCCGCGGTGATGGGCTCGTTACCATACTGAGAGAATGGGACGTCGCGAGCCAGAGCCATCCAGTAGTCTTCGACCATCTCGCCTGCCCTCTCTGCGCTCGCCAAAGCGGGTGAGGGCGGGATGGTGAGCTGGCCGCTATCGGTACCCTCCAGGTCGAACGCCAGCCCTCCTTGAGGGCCAGCCAGCTTCGCGTTGCCCCCCAGTGGGATGTTTGCGAAATCGCTCGACCGACCGCTGTGCACCGCGGTCAGCAGCGCCCGGTACGCAGACGAGACAACTTCGCCGATACTGTTGTGGGGCAGGCCCTGGGAGTAGTTGCCGATGAAGTTGTCATATCGGCGCTCGTCGCCATTGTTGATCTGCTCTGGCGTGGGAATATTACGCTGGGCGTCAGCCGCCTCGACCCGGATCTGATAGGAGCGCGCCCTGCGCGACGGGTCAACGTCCCCGCCGTCAGCCTTGGCTGGTGCGGATACCAGGAGCGAAGGCAATTCGACACCTGCCACGGCTGCGGCGCTGGAAGCGCTGATGCGACCGAGGAACGAGCGCCTGCTCACCGAGTTCGAGACTGCATGCCTTGCCAAACCGCGAGCATCCAGATCGCCGTTGAGCTGATCTTTGGCATCACCGATCGGCTCATTCGCTTTGGTCTTGCTCACAAAACTCCCTTCAGCTGCCTATGTGCTATCCAGTCCGTCGGATGCCGCCCAACGCCAACGAGAGCTCGTGACGTGAACGCGAGCAGCTTTTTCGCCGATGTGCGGCGCGGTCCTGATCGCGCTCGGTGAGCGTCGGCAATCAGATGCCTCAACACTGCCGCTGTCAATGCGGGAAAGCGTCTTCTTACGGCGACGGGACCGCCGCGCGCAGCTTCAGCGTGGCCAGCGTCAGCACCTCTCGAAGCCGACATCGTCGCAAGCGGACGCGGGCGATGCGTTCGTCATGGCGCGTTACCAACCGATAGAGTCGCCATCCTCTCTGAAATTGGATCCGGTCCGATAGAAGCCGTTCACGCCGCAGTTTGCGTCATTGCCACCGCACGTCGACAAGGGACCTCCGTCCGGATTGGGAACGAACATGATTCCCTGATAACCACCGGCGATGCCTCCTCCGGCGGTGGACGCTTTGTGGCCCATGCTGATCAGTTGCGACCCCACCAGGTTGAACAGCCGGGTCTCCAATTGCAACGTGTTGGAGACTTGCTTGTGGGTGAATCGAGCCATGTCGCCCGCCGCCTGCATGTTCGCACCGAGGTCGAGAATGTTCACCAGCACTTGCATATTCCCCATGCCCTGCTGATCACCGCCGTGTTGGCCAGAGGTCAGCAAGGGCAAGCCATTCTGCGTGACGAAGACCGCCGAGAGCGTGTTGTAGGGGCGCTTGTGCGGCGCGATGACGTTTGGGCTCCTCGGATCCAGGGTGAACAGGCCTCCCCGGTTATGGAGGATAAAGCCGTACCTGGGGACAGTGATTCCCGAGCCAAACCCGGCGTAGTTGCTATTGATCCACGACACCATGTTGCCCCAGCGATCCGCGGTTGTGAGATAGATGGTGTCGCCGCCGATGCCGCCGACGGCGGCACCATCATGAGGGGAGAGAAGGTCATAGCTGGGGGGTGAAGTGGCAGACGCGTGAGTGGGGTTGACCTTGCCGCACAGCGAAGCAGCGTAAGACTTCGAGGTCAGCTTGGCCACCGGTACCGACACGACATCGGGGTCGGCGTTGTGGGCGTAGGTGTCGGCATAGACCAGCTTCTTCGTTTCGATCAAGGCGTGCCAAAAAAGCGGATTGGCAGGTCCCAGCATCGCCAGGCTCTGGCCCGGATACCATGTGGGTACGCAAGCTTCGAGAATGTTCATCGCCTCCATGATGCCCCACGCCTGGGATGGTGCCGTCGTCCCATACAGGCCGAACTCACCATCGTGATAGGTGGTCGAGGCCGGCGTCACCCATTCGCCCTGGTAATTCGCAAGGTCCGCGAGCGTCATCGTCCCGCCGAGCGCGTCCGACTTGGCGACGATCGCTTGTGCTATCTCGCCCTTGTAGAAGACGTCGCGGCCCTGCTGCTGGATCATCCGGAAGGTGTGCGCCAGGCCGGGGTTTCTGAAGATCGTGCCGATCGCGGGAGGAGCGTCGTTGATGTAGTAAGTATTGACCGAGTCAGGGTCGAGCCGGGTACAGCATCCCTGGAGCGGCAGGGCGTTCGGCAACTGCCAACCGTCGCCAATCTCTTCCGTAATGGGAAAGCCGTTCTGCGCGTAGTCAATGGCCGGTTGCAGGACCTCCTTGAACGTCATCGCGCCGAATCGGTCGAGCACCTCCTGCCAGCCCCAGAGGGACCCTGGCACGGTCACGGTCAAGATGCCGCCCGAAGGCATCCCGGAGCCGGGACCCCAATTGGCCGGGTTCCATTGGTAACCGAGCGCATGCAGATGAGCGAGCGTTGCTCCACTCGGTGCCTTGCCGCTGGCGTTGAGCTGATAGACCTTGTGCTCTTTCGCGATATAGATGATCGCAAACAGGTCGCCACCGATGCCGACATTGGCGGGGTAGGTCACATTGAGCGCCGCTGCGGTCGCGACAGCGGCGTCGATCGCATTGCCACCCTGCATGAGGATTCGCGCGCCCGCCATTGCCGCGAGTGGCTGAACCGTTGAAACCACACCATGCTGCACCATCACCTCCGATCGACTCTGGGGCGCCCAGCCCTCAGATCGATCGCCGCGGACGGCGGCACAGGCGGGGGCCGATGGAGAGTCGCTGCACATCCGAACCGGCGGTGAATCGGCACATGCCACGTTCGTGCCAGGTATCACATCGGCGGCACCGAACAGCGCCAATATGAAAGACGTGCTTGCGATACGCCTAACTCCGCTGAACCCATTGCGCATGATTGCCCACTCCTCCGTTAGATTTCTGAGTTAGCTGGTGCGGATTGTTATCATCCATTCACAGGGCAACATTAACGACCTGGCCCTTCGGCTACCACACGCTTGTCATCGGAAGCGGGCACCTTGTCAAGCTGCAGCTTCTTCGTGGGCGGTCCAATCAGGTTTTGCGAACCAACACCACCCATCGGGCAATCAGGAAAGTGGAGGCAATATGCGCAAGATCATCGTCACGGAGTTCCTTTCCCTCGATGGCGTTATGGAAGCGCCGGAGAAGTGGTCGTTCCCCTACATGAACGACGAAATAATGAAGTTCAAGAGCGACGAGCTCTTCGCGAGCGGCGCGCTCCTCCTGGGGCGGGCCACGTACGAGACCTTCGCTGCGGCTTGGCCCTCGAGAACGGATCCGGGGGGCTTCGCTGATCGCATGAACAGCCTCCCCAAGTATGTTCTCTCCAACACCCTCAAGGAGGTGAAGTGGAACAACTCACGGCTGATCAAGGGAAATGCCGTGGACGAGATCTCCGAGCTGAAACAGGAAGCCGGGCAGGACATCGTGATCCACGGCAGCTGCGCGCTCGTGAATTGGCTGCTGGGACACGGATTGATCGATGAATACCATCTGCTCGTTTATCCCATCGTGCTGGGAAGCGGGAAGCGCCTTTTCTCGGACCAGGCACGGGGAACGCTCAAGCTCGTGGAATCGAAGTCATTCGGCACGGGAGTCGTTGCGCTCAGCTACCAGCCTGTTACGAAGACATAGCCCGCCGCCCGGCGTCGGAAGCTATCGGTCCCAGGTGAGCTTGCACTCAGGCATCACTTCGACAGATCACGAAACAGCGACAGCAGATAAGTCAGCGAGGTCGGAATATCGTCCACCGGTATGCGCTCGTTAAGCCCGTGGCTGAACCGGTCAGCGTCCTTTATAAAAAGCGGGCTGACCCCGTAACTGGGTATGTGTTCGTTGCGAAACCACATGCTGTCGCTCGCACCCGCTGACATTGTGGGGAACACGGCAACTTCAGGATAGCTCATATGGACGGCCCTGGTGATCGCGGCCGCCACGTCCGCACGCACCGGCGAGGCCTCAGTTGCTACACTGCCCTCTGAGATGTCTTTGAATTGAATCGCCGGATCCCCTGCCGCGCGTTGCAGTTCGGCCATGATTTCGGCACGCGTATGACCCGGGAATATGCGGCAGTTGATATCGGCCGTGACCCGCTGCGGGAGCGCATTGAGCGCATGACCGCCTTTGATCATGGTAGCGACGCAAGTCGTGCCGATCTTGCCCACGGTCCGAGGATTCGCTCTCAATACCGCAATCGCTTGCGAATCGACGGGGTCCGCCGCGAAGGCGCGCATTGCGGCGGCGACCTCGGACGACTCGTAGCGCGCTGCCGTCGTGAAGTAGGCGCGGGTCAACTCGCTCAGCTCCGGCTTGAACTTGTATTCCCCAATCCGCACGAGCGCAGCGGACATCTCGTTGATGGCATTCGGCTCGTATGGCCGCGAGCTATGGCCACCCGGCGAGGTCACAGTCAGCTCAAAATCGCCATAGGTCTTCTCGGCTCCGGACCAGGTGAAGTACTGCGGCTTGCCCTCCGGGTCCAGCTGCCCGCCAGTGCCATCGACGTTCAGCACCATCTCGGAGTTCGAGAGCGCACCTGCAATCATCTGCGTCGTCTTCATCGTCGTCTCTTCGTCCCCCGAAAACTCGAGGACAATTTCGCGACGCGGCCTGTACCCCTCCCGCTTCAATTCGACGAGTGCAGCCACGGCCAATGCGTCGTCCAACTTCATGTCGCTGGCGCCTCGGCCGAACAGCAGGCCGTTCTCGACTATCGGCGTAAAGGGATCGCGCTCCCAGTCGGATGGCCTGGCTTCGACGACGTCCATGTGTCCCGAGATTACGATCGGCTTGAGCTTCGGATCGGACCCCTTCCAGCGTGCGATGAGAAAGGCGGTGTCATCGACCGGCGTGATCGTCACGTCCTCGTCGGCGAAACCGCCGGCCACGAGCGCGGACTTGAACAGGGAGGCCACTTCTAGCGTCTGGTTTCCCGGCCCCCGAACCGAGCGTAGTGCAATGGCTCGTTTGGCCAGCTCCAACGCCTGAGCTCCGGCTTGACCATGGTCCAGAGATTTTGCGTTGGAGATCGACAGCCCCATGAATGCTGCGAAGGCGACTTGTACTGCTGCCAATGCCCGCATTGACCTGCTCCTGTTACCGAGGTACGTATCGTTTCAGATACCTCGCACTTTTGCACTTCTACGCGGTTCGCTTGGCGGGCTGCTTTGCTATCGTCCTGGCCTTCGTGCCGGTTGCCTTTTGGCGGTCCCTGACCAAACCGCCGAGGAACTCACTAAACGGTCGTGCGTTCCGACCGACGCTCGCGGCTTCGAGCGCCTTCAGGTAATCGTGGCGACGCTCAACAGGAACGACCGTCCAGGGATAGCCCCCGGACGCCAGCATCAGATTCATGAGAAACCGGCCCATCCGACCGTTTCCGTCCATGTAGGGATGGATATAGACGAACATAAAGTGCCCGAGTACTGCACGAACGCCTGCATCGGGCTCTGCTCTCAGCAACTCGATCAGCTCGGGCATCGTGTCGCGCACGGCTTCGGGTTTCGGAGGCACGTGCTTGGAACGGCGGATGTAGACCTGTCCGGAGCGGTAACCGGCGAGATCGGCGGCTGACAGGATGCCAGCGCCGACGCTGGGAGCGAACAACGCCCGGTACCAGGCTCCATGGTCTCGTTCGAAGACGTGACCCGCGTTGGCGCCCTTGAGCACCTGGTGCACGCTTCCCTTCACGACCTGGAAGGCTTCGTAGTAGCCCTTTGCCGCCATGGCATCTTTCTGCTGCCAGTCGGCGGAATCCCCATCGGGATTCCAGGCCCCGCTGCGAACACGTTCGATGAGCTCACGGCTCACCCGGTAGCCCTCGATCGACAATGAGTGGTAGGCGTCTTCGACGTAGATCTCGTCGACGGCCTTCAGGTACGCCCCCGTGCCCTTGGGAATTCCAGGCGTCTCAGGGAATGTCTCCAACACGACCTCTCGCATCAGCTGCCACGACAGGCGCACGCGAATCACATACGGAGACAGCGCGCGTGAAGGATGTGTGAAGGGCGCTGGAGAGTCGAAAGGATCGCTTTCACGGACGTCGTAGCCCGCAGCGCGCATCGCCTGAATGATCTCATCGGCGATCCTGTTGCGGCCGATGTTGCGGAAGGCGCCTGCCAAACGGCCGGCCACGACGGAGTGGCCGCCCGAGAGCAGGATAGTGAGTACCTCAGAAGCATCGCGCACCATGGCAAGTGCGGCGCGGGCTTCCGTGGCGTTGCGCGTGAAGAGTCCAGCCCCGACTGCCACGAGCGCTGCCGGCAGCGAGAAGAGACGCAGGCCGTCGACGATCGCTTCCCGCCCTTCGGATGGCAGGGGAGCGCGGACTTCCAAGAGCGAGGTATCGTGAGCGAGGGCGGTGACCTTGTTGCGCGCCCTCGGTGAGCGCACGAGCAGCTGTCGCGGGACAGTCCGGTTGCCCGTGTGGATGAAAAGTGATTGCTCCGGTGAGAGTGACCAGTTCTCCTTGAAACGCACGGTGAGGTACGCGGCGCAGAAATCCCAGAATGAGGCATACCAAGTGGTGCTCTCATCCCGCCCTTCATCAGGTCGTGAGGGGATGTACCAGCCCTTCATCACTTCCTGCAGAAAGCCGCCTTTGACGAGGCGCTCGCGGTGGATGCGGCTCAGATCGGATGAGCGTATAGCGAGGACGCCTTGCTTTTGCAGCGTCTGGAGGGCCTCAAGAGAGTCAGCTCGTTTTTGTTGCGGGGTCGCCATGCGAAGCCGGGGCGCCAGGCCGGGCGGATCGTATCGATATTAGCTTATTGTGACGTACATTTATTAGCTTATTTTGTCGTACTATCACTAGCTTATTCAGCTTGGCTATCTCGCACCCTATCGATCCAAGAAGCCTTGAGGGACCACTCGACGGCCCGCGATGGCCGGTCAGGCTTGCTGGTGACCACGTGTCCGCCACTGCGCACAGCCGCAAATTGAGTGACGCGCAAGCGCAGCGCGGACCCTGGCGACGGTTCGTCAATGTTTCCCAGATACCCGCGCTGATCAGATCTCCGCCGCTGGGCGAATACGGGTCCCAAAAAAAAAGCCTCGCGCTCTGCGGGGCTCAAGCTTTGGCGCGAATATGGGGCGCTACGTCAGCATAAAGACGGCTTATGAGAGCCGTCTGAACGCGCTGCGCGCGTCCGTCCTTCTACATATCCATCCCGCCCATTCCGCCGGCGCCCATGCCGCCATGGGCATGCTCTTCGCCCTTCGGAGCCTCGGCAACCATCACCTCGGTCGTGAGCAACAGGCCCGCGACGGATGCGGCATTCTGCAGCGCAAGCCGCGTGACCTTCGTTGGATCGAGAATACCCTCTTCGAGCATGTCGCCGAACTCACCGGTCGCCGCGTTGTAGCCGTAGGCACCCTTGCCGGCTTTCACCTGGTTCAGGATGACCGCCGCATCCTCGCCGGCATTCCCAACGATATTTCGCAGGGGCTCTTCGATCGAGCGAGCGAGAATACGGATGCCGACCGTCTGATCCTCATTGGCACCCTCTAACTTATCGAGCGCCTTGAGGGCACGGATCAGCGCGACACCGCCACCCGGTACCACGCCTTCCTCCACGGCCGCACGGGTTGCGTGCAGGGCGTCCTCCACACGCGCCTTCTTCTCCTTCATCTCAATTTCGGTGGCTGCACCCACTTTGATCAGCGCAACACCGCCGGAGAGCTTCGCGACACGTTCCTGGAGCTTCTCCTTGTCGTAGTCGCTGGTCGCTTCCTCGGCCTGTTGGCGGATCGACTCGATGCGGGCCTTGATGTCCGCAGTCTTGCCGGCTCCGTCGATGATGGTCGTGGTCTCTTTCTCGACCACAACCTTCTTCGCGTCGCCAAGATCGTTCACGGTGACCTTCTCGAGCGACAAGCCGACCTCATCGGAAATCACGGTGCCGCCGGTCAAGGTCGCGATGTCCTGCAGCATCGCCTTGCGACGATCGCCGAAGCCCGGAGACTTCACCGCTGCAACCTTGAGGATGCCGCGGATGTTGTTGACGACCAGCGTCGCGAGCGCCTCGCCCTCGACGTCCTCAGCGACCACGATCAGCGGACGGCCCGCCTTCGCGACCGCCTCCAGGAGCGGGAGCATCTCGCGGATATTCGAGATCTTCTTATCGCACAGGAGAATCAGCGGCTTTTCGAACTCGGCCGTCTGACTCTGCTGCTGGTTGATGAAATACGGGGACAGATAGCCGCGGTCGAACTGCATGCCATCGACCACCTCGAGCTCATTGTCAAGTCCTTGGCCCTCTTCGACGGTGATGACACCTTCCTTACCAACTTTCTCCATTGCGTCGGCAATGGTCTTGCCGATGGACTCATCGGAATTCGCAGAGATCGTACCGACCTGCGCGATGGCCTTGGAGTCCTTACAGGGTTTTGAGAGGCGCTTCAACTCGTCCGTCGTGACGAGCACGGCCTTGTCGATGCCACGTTTGATGTCCATGGGGTTGCGACCGGAGGCGACGGCCTTCAGGCCCTCGCGGATGATCGCCTGGGCGAGCACCGTCGCCGTCGTCGTACCGTCGCCGGCTTCGTCCGAGGTGTTGGAAGCGACTTCCTTCAGCATCTGCGCGCCCATGTTCTCGAATTTGTCTTTGAGCTCGATCTCCTTCGCAACCGAAACACCGTCCTTCGTGATGGTCGGAGCGCCGTAGCTCTTCTCGAGCACCGCGTTGCGGCCCTTCGGGCCGAGTGTCGCCTTCACCGCATTCGCAAGGATGTTGACGCCCTTGAACATGCGTTGGCGCGCATCGTCGCTAAGTCGTACTTCTTTGGCTGCCATTGCCGTGTCCTTCGGGTGAGTTACTTCGACTCGATAACGGCCATGACGTCTTCTTCACGCATGACCACAAGTTCCTCGCCGTCGACCTTCACTTCGGTGCCGGTATACTTGCCGAAGAGAATCTTGTCGCCGACCTTGACGTCGCAGGGACGCACTTGTCCGTTCTCAAGGATCTTGCCCTTGCCGACCGCGACGATCTTTCCTCGAATGGGTTTTTCGGCCGCTGTATCGGGAATCACGATGCCGCCAGGCGAGGTACGATCCTCTTCCAAGCGCTTCACGATGACGCGGTCATGAAGAGGACGAATCTTCATAACTGAACGCTCCTTTGAAGCAGTGGATATCCCTCAGTGTAAATGGTGACTTAAGACCGGATTTCAATGGTGGATTCCCCGAAAAAGCTGCCGACGGCGCGGTGCTTCTGTCTATGGCAGGAGTCCTAAATTGTCGACGCCAGCGCTCTCGGGAGCTGCTATCTCTTCCTCGGGCTCCTCTTCATCGGCCTCAGGACGACCCAACTTATCCTTATCGTCGACCTCGAACTCCTCGGGGGTTTCGGTGCCCTCGTCGACGGCGCGCACCGGCGCCTCATTCTCACCCGCATGTTCGTCGTCTCGGTCATCGTCGTCATCTTCGGTGCCACTCGTCGAGTGCGCGGGGAGAATCAATCCCTGAAACTGGCGCAAGGTGTGGAGTTCTGGGTGTATGGTGATCATGCAAGGATCCTCATAAACACAAAGGGGAGCCACGCCCAGTCCAGCCCTTTGGATGAGCATCCGCCTATGTGACTTTAAGAGTCTGTCAGCAGATGACCTCTGGGTTGGTCGTGACCGAGCTTCGCGCCTGTGGTTCTCAGGTGAGCGAGGCGAGAGCGCCGTGGACGTTTGAGCACTTCGCCGATCAGGGCGTTGAGCTCATCGAGATTGACAGGATTTCTCAGCAGAAAAACATCGGCGACCAGCCCAGGCTTGCCGATCTCTATGGACGTCTGAGTCGTCAGTAACACCGCGGGAACGTTGTAGCCCAACAATAGACGCGTCTTGTCGATCACTGCGAGGCCGTCATCCTCGCCAGTGAGGTCTAAATTCGCGATGATGATGTCAATGAGCGATGTCGCCGTCCGGGCTCGGGCGAGCGCTTCGTCTGCGGTAGCTGCCGCGAACACCCGATATCCTGCGCATAACAAATTGATCCGTAATGCGCCCAAAACCCCTCGGTCCTCAGCGAGTACGAGGACGCGACGCGTGCGGGACGCCGGCCCGACCGCCACGGGCACACCGGGGCGGTCCAGAGTGGATATCAAGGACCATTCGGCTGACCATTCCTCAGCGCACGGCTCGGGCGTTGCGCTCACCTCGCGCAGCTTTCTGCCAACAGATCGCGACGCAAGGTCCGTGATGAGCGGTGCGGGCTGTTGCGCTATCTCGGGCTCGGCGATCGTCAGGAAGCTGTCAATGAGATCGGCCATCACTTCAAGCGCTTGACGTTGTTGTTCGATCATTCTTACCGCCACCATGTCGGTCCCTCGAACATTCCAATCGCTGTTGAGCCGCAGCATTGCCGTCAATGGTTCGCGCAAATCGCGGTGGGCTCCAGCCAGCAAGGGGTGCTTCGCGCGACTGGCGGTTTCGGATCGATCGCGCGCTTGACGCAATGCGACTGTGAGCCCTTTCACGCTTGCCAGATCGTCCTGGCACCCTTCGCTGGTGCGGGGCTTCCCCCGTGGTGCCGTTCGGGATCTCAGCTCCGCAGCCTTCAGCGCAGAGGCTGGCGCGTTAAATTGTCCCGCGCCGGTGGCCGCATTGATGGCGTCTGTCGCCAATGGCGCAGCACGGACGTATTCCGCGAGATCCTTGTGAAACTCGGACTGCCGATGCGGTGCCGTGGCAATCAGTGCTTCGCGCGCTGCCCGACCGACGGGTGACAACGTCGCCGCCAGGGCCGTGAGATCCTTGGCACCAGATGGGTTCATGGCGGTCCGACTAACTCTGGCGGGCGCAGTGGACTTCAGATCGCTACGAAGCTGAGTACTCATGAAAACGACTCCTCAAGTGTCCGCCGGCTTCGCACAAACCGCTTGAGTTGCTTATGGAATGAGCCGTCGCCGCGCGCTCGCCATACGACGGGATGATCGCGCAGATGCCGGGAGACGCACTACGCGCGTAGAGTCCATACGATCAACCCGCAGGCGACAGATACCGCGGTATGCCTGTCTAGTTCGGAGGACCGGTCGGATTGCGGGCTGGCGAGAGTGGCGCCGGAATTGCGCCCGAGCCAATAGATACTCGCAAGAAGTAAAGAGTCACGAGCCGCCATGAACCGTACGCTGAGTGCTAGGCAATGTCCAACGTTATCGGCTTTTTTTCCGTAAAACACCTCGCTGTGGATTCTGCTGAACCGGCTCAGCTGCTGCGGCGCGGCGGCAGTCATCAATAGCCAAGCAATGTTTTCTGGCTGGCGTCGTGATCGCGCGTGCCGCCCCGGAACTCGTCGATGTGCTGCTCGTAGTGCGCGAGCGTCACAGTGGGCGATCTTGCCCAGCTCGCGCGGTTCAAGGCGGCATCGTGCGGGAAAAATGCCCTATAAACATAGCGATAAAGTGGTGCCGGCTATCTGAATCGAACAGATGACCTACGGCTTACAAACCGAAAAAACCGTTTTGATCACTTTTGGTAGAGTCGAGAAGTGGCGCGGTAGCCACAGGAGGTAGGCTGGTCTGTTGCCGGCCCTTTCGGTTGCCGGTGCCCAAGTAGCCGCTCCATTGCCCCGTTTCCACTTCCAAGCTCGGTTTGCGCACTGATCGCCGCGACCATGCGCTGGATACTCTTCTTTGACGGTCGCGACCCCAGATAGGATCGGCCCGTCTTTTCCGAGTAGCACCGTTCGAAAGAGTAACCCAGAAAGTCGAACCGTCCTTGCGGTAATCGGC
>Ga0209804_1000426_pt1 | contig 34999 bp, 26 predicted proteins | sample GraSoiAngelo_139_FD_185896 | JGI IMG/M metagenome (GOLD analysis project Ga0209804, IMG submission 185896) | Grasslands soil microbial communities from the Angelo Coastal Reserve, California, USA - 14_0929_12_20cm (SPAdes) (version 2) | ecosystem: Environmental > Terrestrial > Soil > Grasslands ... | reverse complement strand
AATCTATTTATACGCTGGCCGGCTTAAACAGGTCAGATACCGGACGGGGAGTTACGGATGGTTACCTCTGTGCCGGGAAGGGAATCGCATTCAGAAATGCGTTTCCGCAGGCGTGGATGCGGCCTTTGCATCAGCAATCAGATTGCAGGTCCCGGCAGAGGAGTCGCGCCTGTGACGACTGCTACAAGGCAGCGCCTCCCATCCGGGTTCCACTGCCGACGCTCCCGGGGCAAAATTGTGCGCCCTGTTCGCCAGGCTGCTCCCCCCCGAACGGGCTGATGAGATGGATCGTGCGCTGGAGACGCTGGTTCTGCTTCCTGTTGAATTTCGTGAGACTCGCCCGGCCAGACTGCGAACATTGCAATGAGTACGTAGAGTGCTGGGGTACTGACATGCGAAAACGCCTCGACGAGTTGCGCTGACTGGCCAGTCTGACGTTTTTCCCGCCTGAAAAATCGAAGGCCGGGTCCGGAATCTGTTCCGGTCCCGGCCTCGAGCGCATCAAGTTAGGAAAATCTAATTGCCAGTTCTGACGGCACTTGCTGCCTCAGTGTTGTTGCCGCTGTTATAGCGGCTGAGGCGCGGCATGAAAGGCGTGACCTCAAATGGCATCTTCTCGCGAGGCGAAGTGATGGCCACGGGCTGGCTCTTCACCAGTTCGACCCGATCGTCCCACGGATTCATCTTGACTCGTCCGCCCAGGGGCAGGGCGGCGACCTGGTCCAGCTTGTTCATGTCGAGTTCTGGGGCCGTCTCCATCAAATCGGCCATGCGAATGACCGCGCCCTTTTCCACCAGCCCATTGCCCAGATGCGGCGTCAAGAGGCCGTTGAGCGCCGGGGCCCGGGCGGCCAACATGCGCAGAAATAGTCCGGCGCTACCGAGCTTCTGAGCATAGGGCGAGCTCTTCAGCAACTCTTCCGCCTTCTTGTCGGCTGCAGCTTCCTCTTCCGGGCTGTGGCGGAAGCCGAGATTCTGATACGTGGATTCATCGGAGAACAGCATGCGGTCGTTGAAAGCGTACTTACTGCCCAGATTGTGCGCCAGAACGATGTGCGCCAGTTCATGGGACAGGACCATGGCCAGCGAAGCTTCGTCCGGCAGGGTGTCGATCAATCCTCGGCTCAGTACGATGGTGTTGCCTACGTGGAAAGATTCCAGCGGGGATGTCAACATCACCCGCGCATGAACCGGGCTAGTCAGGTCAATGTTGTTGGTGATTTCCAGGTTGTTGACGACAGTCTGGAGAACTTTGTCAACGTCGCCGGCAGGCGCCAGCAGTCCGGCGTGTTCCAGGCGTTCCACGACGTTGTTTTCGGCTTCCTGTTGGAAAGCGCGTATGCTCTCGACCGGGCTGGCGTCCTGGGCGGCGGCGCTTTCGTCTTTTACTGTGGAATCCACGAGCACCTGAGTCAGCTCGTCTTCGCTGCTGCTCTTCCTCAGATCGTAGCCCCAGATGCGGCTCTGGGCTTTGAACGCCACCTTGTTCTTGGCGCCGAAACTGAAGTCGCCTTCTTCGCTGTAGATGTAAGCCGGCACCCAGTATCCGGGTACCAGGTTTAAGCGCCAGCTATCCATGTGGAAGAAGTAGGCATTTTTCGGACGCGGCGCATAGGTGCCGTTCAGGCGAACAATGTTGAAATCCTGGTCTTCGACCCAGATGCGGCCGAGGAAGCGCCCGTTGCCGGAGCCCTTCTTGGGGGTGACGTCAAAGACGAGACAGCGGACCTCGCCAAGAAATTCGCGGCGGACATACTGGAAATCGTAGTGCTGTTTGTCAAAGTCGCTGCGGTCGGCAAAGATCATCCAGGAAAATCCCAGCGGCTGGTACTGCACCTTAAACAGACGAGTGAAGCCGCCGAGCAGGTGCTTTTCCATGCTTTCATCGCTGAGAAAGGTCTTGCGGTCAATCGATTCACTGAGGTCGACGCGGCCCAGGAAGTAGCGGTCATTTTTGGGGACGGGGCCGAGTTGCGCATCCCACTGCAGGTTCTGCAGGTAAGTCTCGACAATGGGCGTGCGCGACTTCAGCATCTCCATCAACCCAACCTCGCGCTGGATAATGCGGTCCACCACCTGATCCAGGGTGGTGGGGGCAGCTTGAGCCGGTTGCGGCTGGTCCGGGGCTGCCTGCGCAGGCGTTGGCTTGGGAGCCGTAGGTTGGGGCGCGGGAGCCGAAGTCGTGATTGTGGGTTGCTCCGCGGACCGGGTAGCTTCGACCGGCTGCGATTGCTGAGCGAAAGCGCTCCCCGTGATTAGCAGGAGTGCGGTAAAGGTCGATCTCAAAGCACACATAACTCGTCCCTCTCGTTTCTGTTCAGTAAGCTAACTGGAAAACGACATGCACGATTGCCGTGGAATCCATCGGCTGACCGTCGCGCATGGCCGGTTTGAAGCGCATCCTGGTGGCCGCCGCGATGGCCGCTTCATCCAAACCATGCCCCATCCCGCGGACGACGCGACTCACGCGTAGCTGCCCACTCGCGCCGAACATCACTTCCAGGAGAACCTCGCCTTCGAGTCTGAGTTGGCGAGCCTCCTGGGTGTATGCAGGGTTGGGTTTGTACGTAATCTCGACCGGAGTCGTCGCGGGACCGGTTTCAATCGGGCGCTGCCGGCGCGGTGCGCTGGGGGCTTGCTGACCGGCGAAGCCGGCGCTCTGTACCGACCCGCGCCCCGGGCTGCGTCCGTCACCCTGGCCAGGGGTCGCGATCCCGCTGCCAAAACCCGCGCTCGCGATATTCCCTGCTATGCCTTTTGCGCCACCTGTGCCATTGCCTTTGCCGGGTCCGCTGGGCAAATCAAACGATCCCGTGCTGGCAACCTCGAGGTGCGCGTTCGGCTTGCCCTGGCCCGGAACTCCATTGGGATCACCAAAGCCGCCGGTCTGAACTTTTTGAATAGGAGCGTTGACCGTGACCGGAGCCGAACTGCCAAATTCTCCGGTGTGGACCACCATGGCAGGACGTGCTCCACCCGGCTTGAAAACCGTTGGCATAAATTGTGGAGTCGTTGTGATCTTTGGCGGTGCCATCTCGGGCTGCGCCGCCTTCGGGGTGCGCCGCTCATGAGGAACCTCGAGGCGCGCGCTGGTTGTCACCTGTGGCGGCGCAACGGGCGGCGGCTTTTTCTCGACAATCTGTGTACGCGGCGGCTCCGGCTTGGGCGGAACCAAGTCCACGGGGATCCAACTGGAGATGTGATAACGAGTTAGCTGGATATGCTCCGGAAACAGCAGGCCCAGATTGATCAGCAGAAGCACGAGCAGGACCACGGCTGTGTAGCTGGCCGCCATCGCGCGGCTATTGACCTTGTGCTCCGGCAGGAGCCCTAACGTCAGGCTGACTCCAGATCGTGACATGATTGTTCTTGTGCTCCAAGGGGGAGGCCCGAGCCTGGGGGACGTGCGCGGGTGGAGTTCTTAAATTAGGACATATGGGAGACGGGGTAAACGTGTCCGCTGCCCATGTACTTCAGTAATAGCAGCCGTTCAGAACGGCACAAACTTAAGATTCAATTGGTGTTGGCCCGCTGGTGCCGGGAGAAAACATAGAAGACAGGCACGCCTGCCAGAACGATCAGAATGCCCACGAGGGAGTCTAAAAAATTGCCCGCGAACGTGTAGTAGAGAAGGATGGCCGACACGGCAATGAAGAGCGCCGGTACCAGCGGATAACCCCAGACCTTATAAGGAAGTTGGGCGGCCGGATCTCGCCGGCGGAAAATGAACACTGTGCTGGCGGTAATCATGTAGAAAAGCCATTCCGCAAAAATGGCCAGCGAAAACAGTTGGCGAAAACTGCCGCCTACCAGTAGCAAGAGAATCGACAGGACGGCTTGCACGATGATGGACACGGAAGGCGTATGGAACCGAGGATGAACTTCGGCCAGGACGCGGAAGAAGTATCCATCGCGGGCCACCGCAAAAGGAACGCGGGCGCCGCTCATGGTTGTGCCGTTCAATGTGACCAGCATGGATAACGCCATCCCGGCGGAGACAATACTGGCACCCAGGCTCCCCATTACCAGCACAGCTGCCTCGGAGGCTGGCCGCTCCGAGTTGGCGATAGCGGAGGCAGGCATCACGAATTGCACAGCGGCATTCATCAGGATGTAGAGCGCGCCGACAACGGCAACGCCCCCGATCAAGGCAATCGGAATGCTTCGTTCGGGGCAGCGAATTTCGCCGGCAACCTGGTTCAGGTCATTCCAGCCGTCATAAGCCCACAGGGCCGCCACCAGGGCCGCCATGAAACCCGCGAAGCCGCCCTTGGCGCCGGCATAGCTGCCGGAAAAATTGGTCCAGCTTCCGGCGCTATAGCTGAATCCCAAGCCTACGATGCCCAGGATGATGGCGACTTTCAAGATCGTGAAAACCAGCTGGAATTCGCCCGCCTTCTTGATTCCGCTGTAATTCAGGATCGAGATGAATATGGCGGCAGCGATTGCGACCAGTTGCCCGTAGCTGATCGCAATGGGAGCCGTAAGCAAATGGCGCGAGAAAAAAGAGAAAATCGAAAATGTGCCGAGGATGCGGACTAACCCGGTGACAATGGTCGCAATCGATGCCGGTTTGGAGATGAGGAAGGTGGCCCAGGCGTAGAGAAATCCAGCGAGCGGGCCGTAACCGTCGCGCACATAGACATATTCGCCACCTGCTTCCGGTTTCATCGCGCCCAATTCCGCGTAGGTCAGCGCTCCGAAGAAGGAGAGCAGACCACCCACCAGCCAGGCGAGATAAACAAGCTTCGCCGAGCCCACCGCTTGCGTCATCTCGGCGGGGACCAGAAAGATTCCACTGCCTATGATGGTGCCGATGACCACCGCTCCCGCGTGGCTGAGGCCAAGATCGCGGGACAGGTCGGCAGAGGTAGAGATTCTGGTGGCCATTTCTGGCGGCACGGGGAGTTGAGTATACGTGAAAAATTTTCTAACCGCCGAGATCGCAGAGCTTGCAGAGAAGGACTCCGCGCACGATTCAATTAGACCGGTCTGGCCGGAGCCAGCTGGCGGTGTATCCGGCGGCGAAGGTCACAAGTGTCCCGATCGCCACGTACCAAGTCCACGGCACCCGCGTGGCGAGCCAGATATATAGTTCCACGACGAAGCCACACAGCATGCCCACCATGGCGCCATGCTGATTGGCGCGCCGGGTAAGAACTCCCAGCAGAAAGACTCCCAGCAGTGCGCCATAAGCAACCGAAGCGATGGACAGCCCGACTTCCACGACGCGAGCGACTTTATGCAAGGAGAGGACGGCCAGCAGGAATAGCACCAAGGCCCAAAACAGCGTGGCAAGCCGCGAGAGTTGCACGCGGCGCCGTTCTTCGGTTTGCGGCTTTCGGCGGAGATAGAAGTCAATCATCGAGCTGGAGGACAATGAGTTCAGCGCAGCGCTGAGATTGGACATAGCCGCGGCCAATATCGCGGCGATCAGCAGGCCCGAGATGCCGTGTGGCATGCGGCTGACAATGAATGTGGGATAGATAAAATCGGCTTTCCCGAAGGTTGCCGACGGCACGCGGTAAAAGCCGTAGAGCATCACACCCAAAATCAAAAACAGCGCGAATTGAAAAAGAATTGCAACGCCGCTGGTTAGCAAAGCGGTGACGGATTGCTTTTGACTACGTGCCGCCAGTAATCGCTGCACGATGAGGTGATCGGTTCCGTGACTCGCTGTAACAAAGAAAGCTCCGCCTAGAACTCCGGCCCAGAATGTATACGGCTTCCAGAAGTCGGGGCTGAAATCGAATACGCGTAACTTGCCCATGTTCTCGGCCAAGCCATGAATTGCCGGCCATCCGCCGGGCACCAGATCGAGAATCGTGAACAGGCCGACCAGAGTCCCGCTCACATAAATAATTGTCTGTACGACATCGGTCCAGATTACCGCTGTGAGCCCGCCTTCAAAAGTATAGAGCAGGGTCAGCCCGGTGATGATCGCAATAGAGGCGATTTCACCTGTGCCTAAAGCAATCGTTACCACGATCGAGACGGCGTATACACGGACCCCTTCCGCCGCCGTGCGCGTCAGCAGGAACAGCCCCGCTGTCAACGACCGCAAGCGGCCTCCAAAGCGCCGCTCGATCAGTTCATAAGCGGTATACAAGTCGCCTCGGAAATAATGAGGAAGCAGAATGAAGCTGATGATCACCCGGCCCACCAGATAGCCAAGGACGACTTGCAGAAATTCGAGGTTGGTATCGTAGGCGAGTCCGGGGATGCTGATGATGGTGAGCGTGCTGGTTTCAGCGGCGACGATCGAAAGAGCAATCGCCCACCAAGGAATATTTCGATCGGCGAGAAAATAGTCCTTCAAGGAGCGGTGGCGTTTGCGAAAACGAAGGCCAAACAGAGTGATCCCGGCCAGGTAGACCGCGACGATCGTGAAATCCAACTTGTTTAGTCCCATGCGTGTTGTGCGCGGTTGCGCTACGAAGCAGATTCCTTGCGGCTAAAAGCCGCTGGCAATGACAAGTGACGCCCTTCTAGAGTACCGGGCTTTCGCTCCTCAGAAACGACAAGTTAGACAGGGTATCTATTTCGCAAAGCCCTGGATTCACCAGCGGCTGTGATAGAAGTAAGGCGTGGCTCTGTTTCTGGGAATCGACGGGGGCGGGACTAAGACCACTTGCGCAGTGGGGGACGATACTTCATGGTTGGCCAGCGCCACCGCCGGCGCCAGCAACATTATTCGCGTCGGGGAAGCCCAGGCTCGCAGCGCGCTGCACGAGGCGATTCGGCAGGCTGCTCGCGCCGCAGGAGTTGAGCCGCGACAAATCCAGCGCGCCTGCATAGGGACTGCGGGTGGCGCGCGGCCGCAGATCGCCGAGAAAGTGCGGCACATGGTCGCCGAACTTGTTCCCGGAGAAATTCAGGTTGTCGGCGACACGGTGATTGCCTTGCAAGCTGCCTTTGACAGCAGTCCGGGCGTGGTGGTTATTGCCGGCACTGGTTCCATCGCATACGGCAAGAATGCGCGGGGCCAGACGGCACGCGCGGGCGGTTGGGGATTTGCAATTTGTGACGAGGGCTCCGGCCACTGGATCGGCCGCTCGGCCGTTACCGCGACTGTACACGCTCACGACGAAGGCGGAAGTTCCATTCTGCTTCAGGTCATCACCAGGGCGTGGGCTGTGGAGAGTCTGGATGACCTGGTCAGGGTAGCTAACGCCACGCCGCCACCGGATTTCTCCAGCCTCTTGCCCCATGTTCTTTCTGCTGCCGATGAGGGAGATCGGTTGGCCCGCACGGTGCTGACACAGGCCGGAGCCGAACTGGCCGGCATTGCGAAAATCGTGATTGGGCGCCTTTTTCCGCAGCAGCCAAACGTCCCGGTGGCCATGTCCGGAGGTGTATTTCGAAACTCTGCTCTGGTGCGGCAGGTTTTTTACAATAGTCTGCGTTCCGAATATCCGCACGCCACAGTCGGCTCTACCGTTATCGAGCCGGTGAAGGGAGCCTTGAGGCTGGCGCGTCGAGGAGCATAGCCCTGCCACGGCTTTCCCACGTCTTGGTTGTGCTCCGACGCGAGCCTACCGTGGCAACAGTCGGCAAGATAACCGGCATTCAGAGTCATGAGTCTAAACGAGCTTGAAGACGAACAATCCGGCTCGGCCCCGCGCCAACAGGAAAGCCAGTCGGCCGAAAGCTTGAAGAATGCGGCTTCAGACTCTGCGCTGACGGAGGATCTTGCCCTGGCCTTGCTGAAGCGCCCGGACTTGCCAGCGGAGGCATGCGAGGCGCTGACCAGGAACGCAAACCTAGTAAAGCTGCGGAAGGTACGGAGACGGGTGGTGGAACATCCCAGGACGCCTCGCCATGTGTCGCTTGCAATGCTCCGCCATCTCTACACCTTTGACCTGATGCAGGTTGCCCTTACGCCCGTCGTTCCTGCCGACATCAAGCGAGCCGCTGATGAAGCCCTCGTCACCCGGCTGGAAACTATCTCATCCGGCGAGAAGTTGTCCCTGGCCTGTCGCGCTTCCAGGCGCATTGCGGAAGAACTGCTGGCAGAGAAAGAGCCGCGCGTCATCCGCGCCGCCTTGGAGAACCCGCGCCTGAGCGAATCTTCCATTGTGAAAGCACTAGCCCGGCACGATGCGCTCACAAATCTCGTCGAAGCTGTCTGCCAACATGCGAAATGGTCCTTGCGGCGGGAAGTTCGGGTTGCTCTGCTGCGCCACGAGAAAACACCTCTCGCCAAGATACTGGAATTCGCTCGCTCGCTGCCGCCCGCTCTTTTGCGGGAAATTCTGCGGAACCCACGCTTGCCGGCGAGCACCAGGACCTATCTCCTCAAAGAATTGAAGCCGCCCGCGCTTTAGCCGGTCAGGACCGCCGTGGCCACCTCGAAGTTGCTCGCCACTCGCGTTGGCGAAGTCACCGTATCACCAGTGGCAGGGGTGTGGACGGAGTTTGAAGTCGGAGCATTAGATGGGACGATCCAGATTGCGGCGCGTAAGGGCGACCTGACCACCAGCGACGGTAGTGGGACTGCCCGATTAGCTCAGGGCCAGGAGACGACGCGAGACGAATCAGGATCGCAGCCATCGCCGGAGCCCAAGAAAAAGAGACGGGGAGCTGCTCCCGTCGCCGTGGGAGGGCTTCTCGATTCTAATCTGGCAAAGTGGATAGCGACCGGTGTGGTTGCCGCAGTGACTGCCTGGGTCTTGTGACAAGGCGACGATCCGCTAAGCGGATCCCAGCAGCCTCCGAAGTTATCCGTCTCGAATCCGCGATTACATTCTCTTCATAAACCAGTTCGACGACTCCGTTCACTTCCAGCAGGGCGGGAAGGCTCTCTAAAAACAACGGCTTTGCGTTCTGGCTGAATGATGCCTCGTTCCGCCCAATCACAGAGCAGGCGGCTGAGCGTGAACAGCCTAGTGCCCGCCATCTGCGCCACTTCTTCCGCTCGCCATTTCCAGCCGCACCTGCGCTCGAACCCTTGCAGTCGGTGCGAGCTGCGCGATCAACGCGACGTTCTCGGTCAGGAACCCGGCACCTACAAAACTACCCTGAATGTCAGCGACAAGGCTACTGGGACGGCACAATAAAGAACGCTCGAAAGTTTGGGGAGGGTATTTAATACCCCCTCTCCTTATCTCTTCCCCGGTGCTCGCCGCAGCTTATCAGTGGAGGGAGCATGCTCCTGCGTAAGTCGGTGGTTATTATTCGGTGGTTATTATATGGACTGACCAAGGGGAAAAGTATTAGTTCCATGATGCAGGCTTTTCCTGTACCCTGAAAATGGAGGATTATGCATGTTTAGTATTTCCCGCGTGAAAATGGGATGGACAACAATACTTGCCACCACCTTGCTAGCTGCGGCAGCCGCTGCGCAAACCGCTTCAGCCTCCAAGGCTAAAGAAGCTCCGGACGCTAAAACTGAGCAAGCGACCAAAGTTCAGGAGCCTTCAGCGTTCAAGACCCCGAAGGAGAAGCAGAGCTATGCCATTGGCATGGATCTTGGCAGCCAGCTTCGTCGGATGTCAATCGATGTAGACCCCGACGTCTTTAGCAAGGGGCTGAAGGACAGTATTTCGGGCAGCAAGACGATGCTGACCGAGGAGGACGCGCGCGCCGTGATTTCCGAAATCCAGGCTGAGGCGAAGCGAAAGTTTGCGGAAGCCAGGAAGTCGGCGGGCGCCGACAACAAAGCCGCCGGAGAAGTCTTCTTAGCACAAAACAAGAACAAGCAAGGCGTGGTCACGCTGCCCAGCGGCTTGCAGTACAAGATCCTCAAGGCCGGGGAGGGCGGCAAACCTAATCTGGACGATACGGTCGTGTGCGGTTATCGCGGGACGCTCATTGATGGGACGGAGTTCGACAGCTCCTACAAGCGCAACCAGGCCGCCACCTTCCCTGTCAAAGGGGTCATCAAGGGCTGGACCGAGGCTCTGCAACTGATGCCCGTCGGCTCCAAATGGGAACTCGTCATTCCGCCTGACCTTGCTTACGGCGAGCGGGGCGCGGGCGAGGTGATCGGCCCGGACGCTACCCTGGTATTCGAGGTGGAGCTGCTTTCCATCCAGGCAAAGAAATAAGTAGTCCAGACGGGAGAAGACGCGGCACCCTGTAAACGAGGCGCCGCTTCGTCTTCTCAATCTGCAAATTAACTGGTGAGCTGCAAGCGCGGCTGTCGTCCACCAGGCTGAAGTTGAACAGCAGGTCATACCCTTTCTTCCCCAGATCCTGGGCCGGCTGTTCGAGGATGGTGCGGATCTGAGCCGGGTTCAGGCCGGGGTTGGCTGATTTCACCAGAGCCGCCACGCCTGCCGCGATCGGACTTGCGTCAGAAGCACCGTCTTCCTAACGGACCGGTGGGATCGGAGCAAGGCTCTTCAGGAGAATGCCGTGCATTTTTTGCTCTCAGCAATGCCAGCAGAAATACCCGGTTAAGTGGCGGGAACAATTCGCGGCGGCCTACTCGGGCGCAAGTTGACACTTACTGTCCATTCCAGGCCGGCCCAGCGAGGTTGGCCGAAGGTAAAGTATTCACGTTCCAGCCTCCGCCTAATGCTTTGATCAGCAGTACGCTGGCCGACATGCGCCGGCGCAGGATGTCGACGGCAACCCTCTGGTTCGCCAACGCGGTACTTTGTGCCGTGAGAACTTCCAGATAGCTCACTACGCCCCCTTTGTAGCGGTTAACCGATAAATCGAGCGAATGCTTGGCTGCGGCCACGGCTGCGTCTTGAGTCTTTGACTCGTCGTCAAGAACTCGGAGGGCGGCGAGGTTGTCTTCCACTTCCTGAAACGCGCCCAGCACAGTCTCGCGGTAATTTGCCACAGTCTGTTCATAGGCCGCTCGGGCTTGCTCGTTTAATGCGCGACGGCGGCCCACATCGAATGCCGTGACGGTCGCTGAGATGCCTGCCGATAAGAATCCGCTCGGGCCTTGTAACAGTGTGGTCAGCTTAGTGCTCTCGAATCCCCCGGTTCCGCTTAGGGCGACTGCGGGGAAATAAGCTGCACGCGCCACGCCGATTGTCGCGTTGGCTGCTGCCATCCTCCGCTCGGTGGCGGCTATATCAGGGCGCCGCTCCAGCAGATCGGAAGGCAGCCCCGGGGGGATCGCCGGGGGCGGGGCACTCAGGGGCAGAACGGGCAAACTAAACGCCGATGCGGGTTGGCCGAGCAACACAGCGATGGCGTGCTCAAACTGTGCTCGCTGGATCTCGAGATCAAGCGCCTGAGCGCGAGTGGTTTCAAGCTGGGTCTGCGCCTGGGCAACATCTACAGCGGAAGAAACACCGCCTTTGTACCGGTTCTGCGTCAGCGCGAGCGCCTTTTCAAACGCGGTGACATTGGACTTCAAAAGTTGCTCTTCCGCATCGAAGCTGCGCATCTGGAAGTAGTTGAGAGCCAGTTCGGAGTGCAGACTCAGGTTGACCGATTCCAGGTCTGCCGCGGTGGCCTGCGCCTCCGCCCGAGCGGCTTCGACGGTGCGACGCACCCGGCCCCAGACATCGGGCTCGTAAGAAACATCCACGGGCAGCACGATATCGGTGTAACTCGTCTTCGACGTAAGACTGCGTACCGGGCGGTTCTGGGCTTGGCGAATTTCTGCGGCGGAAAAACCAGCGGTGGCGGTGGGGAAGCGGTCCGCGCGAGCGAAACGCACCAAAGCGCGTGCCTGTGCGAACTGCGCCTGCGCGGCTTTAAGCGTCTGGTTGGAAACGTTGATCTGTTCTTCCAGCGTATTGAGTTGCGGGTCCTGGAAAATCTCCCACCACTTGCCGCGCAACACCTGGTCGGCAGGCTGGGCTGGCTTCCATCCTTGCGGAACTTCTTTGAAGGCTGGTGGAACCGGTGTGGACGGGCGAGAGTAGCGCGGACCAACCGCGCAGCCTCCGAGAAATAGAAGACCGAAACCCGCAAGGAGGAGTCTCCCTGCGGAAAAACTCAGACTCATTTTTGCGGTCCTTTTGGGTTTGGTTGCTCTTCCGGGCCTGGGTTTTGGGAAATTCGCACCGTTTGTCCCGAAATCAGGGAATCCGGGGGGTTGACGATGACCGCCTCATTCCCGGTCAGGCCGGCAACCACTTCGACCTCCGAGCCGAAATCATGGCCGACGGTGATTCGTTTCAGTTCGGCGCGTTGTCGGTCGCTAACGGTTGCCACCTGGAGTCCTTCAGAACGAAATATGAGGCTGTTTGCCGGCACCAGCAGGGAAGAGACTGCCGTGGGAAGTCTGAGATGAACTTCCGCGTACGCGCCGGTCAACAGGGTACCAGTCGGATTATCCACCAGGATTTCGACAAGGAGCGTGCGCGTTGCCTGGTCAATGGCGTTGGCTGTGCGCACCAATTTGCCCTGGAAACGGCGCCCCGGAAACTCCGACAATGTCAGATCGGCTGTAAGCCCGGGTTTGGCTGCCTGCGAGTAGGCTTCCGGCACATTCACATAAACTCGCAATTTCGAAGGTTGCAAAATGTGGAACAGCTCTCGTCTCTGTCCGCCGCTGCTGCCGGAATCGATCAGCGCGCCGATGTCCGTATTCCGCGCGGTAATCACGCCATCGAACGGAGCGTAGATCCTTTCAAACGACTGCATTTGTTCTAGCCGGCCTACGTTGGCGCGCGCGGACTGCACCACCGCCTGCTTGGCAGCATAGTCGCCGGCCGCGTTGTCGGCTTCCTGCTTGGAAACGGAATCGGTTTTGAGCAAGTCGGCGTAGCGCTCGGCGGTAATCCGGGACAGATTAAGATTGGCCTCCGCCGTCGCCAGATCGGCGCGCGCCTGACGCAGTTGCTGATCTATTTCCGGAGTTTCAATTTCCGCGAGCAACCGGCCGGTTTTGACGTGCGCTCCGATATCCGCATACCAGCGCTTCAAATATCCGTTGCTACGAGCGTAGATGGGAGCGTCGGCAAAGGCCTGCACGTTGGCGGGTAGGACCACCTCCTCGACCGGCGCAGATTGCTTGGGACGAATCACCGAAACCGTCGGCACAGCCAGGTCGGCAGTTTCTTTGCGCAAGGTGGCGCGCGCCTGAATGCGAGGTAAGATTCCGGAAATTACAACGCCGATCACCGTCACTAATGCAAACAGAATGATCCACCAGTGGTGACGGCTGGGGTTGGAGAAGGAGGGTTTCTCGCTTCGCGATCCCGTAATTCCGTGCTCTACCTTCATCGACCTTCCTAAAGTATGACAGATGAAGCGAGTTATTGCCGGGATTCAGCTTGCGCCCGCCGAATCCGCATCCCGTGCAGCACGCTATAAAAGACCGGCACAAAAAACAGTGTCGCCACCGTCGCAAACAGCAGTCCGCCAATAACCGCGCGGCCGAGAGGGGCGTTCTGCTCTCCGCCTTCACCCATGCCGATGGCCATGGGCACCATGCCAATAATCATCGCGAGCGCGGTCATCAGCACCGGGCGGAAGCGCGTGAACCCAGCATTCAACGGGGCGCTGACGGCGTCTTTGCCCTCCGCCATCTGCTCCTTGGCAAAACTCACGACCAGGATGCTGTTCGCCGTGGCCACACCCATGCACATGATAGCCCCGGTGAGGGACGGAACGCTGATCGTGGTATGCGTGATGAACAGCATCCATACGATGCCAGCCAATGCCGCCGGCAACGCGGAGATGATAATAAAAGGATCAAGCCAAGACTGAAAATTCACCACAATCAACAGATACACCAGCAAAATTGAGAAGACGAGTCCGCCCAGCAGGCCCAGGTAGGAGGAACGCATGGTGTCGATCTGCCCGCGTACCACCACCTGCGAGCCGCGCGGCAAATCCTTCTTGCTCTCTTGGACTATTTTGTTGATCTCGCGAGCTACGCCGCCCAAATCGCGGCCCTGAACCGACCCATAAATATCCATGACGGGCTGGATGTCATAGTGCGACACGACGGCCATTCCTGAGCCGCGATGAATGGAAGCCAGGTTCCCTAGGATTTCCGAGTGTGCCGGATTCGGCCCGGCCACCGGGATATTTTCCAGGCTCTGCAAAGAATCGATGCGGTACTGAGGTGTCTGGGTCGTGATCGAATAACTCACGCCGCTTTTCGGGTCGAGCCAGAAGGTAGGAGCAGTCTGAAAACTGCCGCTGAGCGAGATGAGCAAATTGCTGGCAACGTCGCGCTGCGTGAAGCCCACCTGTTCCGCCTTGGTGCGATCCACATTAATGTGCAGGTAGGGCTGATCCGACGGCTGCTGAATGCGCAGGTCGACGGTTCCCGGGACGTACTTGATTTCCTCGAGCAACTTGTTGGCGAACTCCCGGTCCGCCTCCATGCTCCGTCCAACCACTTGGATGTCAATCGGGGCTGGCAAGCCGAAGTTCAGGATCTGGCTTACGATATCGGCCGGCAGGAATGCGAATGTCACCCCTGGAAACCGCCTGGCAAGCCTGAGCCGAAGATCGTGGACGTAGTCCGCGGTCGGATGATGATGTTCGGACAAGCTCACCAGGATATCGGCATCGGCCGGCCCGATCGGAGCCGATGCGCTGTAGGAAAGATTAATGCTGCTGTAAGGCAGCCCAATGTTGTCAATCACACTGGAAATCTCATCCTGAGGAATCAGTTCGCGAATTGACTGCTCCACCAGGTCACACAAGCGCGCCGTCTCTTCAATCCGCGTTCCGGTCCGAGCACGCAGATGCAGCTTGAACTGCCCGCTATCCACGTGAGGAAAGAAATCCTCGCCCAGCCAGGGGATCAGGAAAACCAGCGAGATCACGCACACGGCAAAGAAAACAGTCAGGAAACCGCGCCGGTGATGGAGGCACAATTCCAGCAATTCACGATACTTTTCCCGGAAGCTCTCGAACGCTTTCTCAAAGCGAATCTGCATCCGAATCAGAGGATTGCGGCTGGATTCAGGCAAATGGCTGGCTTCCTGCTCGTGCCCTCGGAGCAGGTACTTTGCCATCGTCGGGACCAGCGTCCGCGAAAGCAGGTAAGAGGCCAGCATGGCAAATACCACCGCTTCGGCCATCGGAACAAACAAGTATCGCGCCACGCCGGTCAGAAAAAACATTGGAACAAACACGATGCAGATGGCCAAGGTAGACACGAACGCCGGAACTGCGATCTGCTGCGCACCGTCGAGAATCGCCTGCTGAATCTCCTTGCCCTGAGCGATGTTTCGATTGATGTTCTCGATCTCCACCGTGGCGTCATCCACCAATATGCCGACCGCCAGGGCCAGACCTCCCAGCGTCATGATGTTGATGGTCTCGCCCAGCGCGCTGAGCACGATGAGGGATGTGAGGATCGAGAGTGGGATCGAGACCGCAATAATAATAGTGCTCCGCCAATTTCCGAGGAAGACCAGGATCATGAACCCGGTCAGGCAGGCAGCAAGAATCGCTTCCTTAAGCACCCCGTTTATGGAAGCACGTACAAATAGGGACTGATCGGCCAGCGGCTTAACCTGGAGTTCCTGGGGCAAGCTGGCCTCGACCTGAGGCAGCAGCCGTTGGATGCCAGAGATGATGTCCAGGGTGGAAGCGTTGCCGTTCTTCTGCACGGTCAGCAGAGACGCGCGTGTACCATCGACGCGAACAATATTGGTCTGCGGCGGAAATCCGTCCCGCACATAAGCAACGTCACGAATATAAATGGTGGTGTTGCCCACGTTCCTGATGGGAAGATCATTCAGTTCGCGTACGGTTTGTGGGCTCCCATTGAGGTCCACGTTATACTCGAACTCTCCTATCTTGGATGTGCCGGCCGGCAGGATCAGGTTCTGCGCACTGATGGCATTGACCACGTCTACGGGCGATAGGCTCCTGGCCTCGAGCGCGTTGATATCAAGGTCGACCTCGACTTGGCGCTGCTTGCCACCGTAAGGCCAGGGAATTGCTACTCCCGGAATTGTCACCAGCCGGGTCCGCAGGAAGTTAACGCCCAAGTCGAACAACTGCTGCTCAGATAGCTTCTGTCCGGACAAGGCAAGCTGAAGGATGGGAACCGTGGAGGCGCTGTAGGTGATGACCAGGGGGGGCGTGGTTCCGGGCGGCAGTTGTCGCAGTTGCGTTTGCGAAATCGCGGTGATCTGCGCCAGAGCCTTCTCAATCCTCACATTCGGCTGAAAGAAGACTTTCACCACCGCAATGCCAGTGAGCGATTGGGACTCAATATGTTCAATATCGTCTACGGTGGTAGTCAGTGCGCGCTCGGTCTGCGTGACGATCCGATCGCTCATCTCCTGCGCATTCAATCCGCCGTAATTCCAAAGCACGCTGACGACGGGGATATTGATATTCGGAAAAATATCGGTGGCAGTCCGCAGAATGACAATCGGGCCCAGAATCAGGAGGAGCAAGGCAAGAACAACGAATGTGTAAGGCCGCCTTAGGGCGAGCCGGACGATCCACATAGATTAGTCGTTAGCAGGGACGAAATAGATACCCGCTGGGAGGAGCCTGTAGGCGTCTCTCAGGCCCCGCCCGCACGCCTGAGTACCTTTATTGGAGCAGTTTACCGTCGGGTTCGATTCAAATTCGATTCAAATCTTGCAATTTACATCTTTTTACAAAGATGATGATCACGCAAAAAAACCAACGGAATGAAGCAACGCACAGATATTTATCTACTTGGCGGTTTCGGCATAACGGTAGCCCTCTTTCTGCTCTCGACTCTCGCCAGTCGCTCATTCGCCTATCGAGACCTTACCATGATGCCTAAGCCATTTTCGCTATACGCGCCGCGGCCAGGAATTATCGCAGGAGAATGGTTCGGGGATGGCTGGATTGGCTATCTCGTTCTCTTTCTGTCCAGCTCAACAGTTTATACATTGGCGGTTTTCTCGGTTAGTGCAACCATCCGCGCTGCCAGGTCTTAAGCTGAGGCTTCCGCCTCTCGAACGGTGAGTCGGAGGAATTCCATCTACTGAGATGGGCGGGAGGGAGCGCCCGTCGCTCCACCTACATAGCTGACGCGCCAGATGGAGTTCGATCCATCGTCGCTGACCAGCAGCGATCCGTCCTTCGCCACCGTAACTCCGACCGGGCGTCCCCACACATTACCCTGCGGCGTGACAAAACCCGTTAGGAAATCCTCGTACTCGCCCGTTGCGCGTCCTTGCCGGTCGACAGGTACACGGATGACCTCGTATCCGGTGCGCGCACCCCGGTTCCACGATCCGTGCTCCGCCGCAAAAATGTCGCCCGCGTATTCGCCAGGAAACTGCTTGCCGTCATAAAAGGTCATCTCCAGAGATGCGTTGTGCGGCTGAACCAGCACGTCGGGTGTAATCACTTTCGACTTCAGTTCAGGATGCCTGTCTTTCAGGCGGGGATCCGGATGGCCGCCGATGTAATACCACGGCCAGCCGTAGAATGCACCGTCCCGAACGCGCGTGATGTAGTCCGGCGGCAGATTGTCGCCCAGCTCGTCGCGCTCATTGACCGAGGCCCAAAGTTCGCCGGTCTTAGGCTCTACCGCAATGCCCACCGCGTTGCGAATGCCCGAGGCAAAGACGCGTTCCCCCGATCCCTCCGGGTTGAATTCCAAGATGTCGGCACGGTGATGCTCGGCAGGATTGTTGTCGGTATCGTCGGCATTGGAGCGAGAGCCCACCGAGACATACATCTTCTTCCCGTCACGCGAGAACGCGATATCCCGCGTCCAGTGGCCGCCGCCGCGCAGACGTCCGCCACCTGGTAGTTCCGCGAGCTTCTGCGCCGGACCGCGGGCCTTCAGATCCCCATTGCGGTAAGGGAAGCGCACCACCGAATCGGTATTAGCCACGTACACCCATTCCGGCTCTGGTCCCGGCGGATAAAAGGCAATGCCGAAGGGCTGAGTCAAGCTGCTGGCAAAAACCTGCACCTGTTCGGCTTTGCCCTCGCGGCCGATTCCGCGGAACACCTTCACCTCGCCGGCAGAGCTCTCGGCCAGGAAAACATCCCCATTGGGCGCCGTACGTAAGAGACGTGGATTCTTCAAATCGCCGGCGAACAGCCCGACTTTGAATCCGGGCAGCGTTTTCGGCCAGGCGTCGGCCGGCCGCGCCACCAGGTCAGGCCCGTTATCCACAGACTGGGAAGCATAAGGCCGGGGCAGATCCGCCACGGTAATCCGTCGGAACACGCCCGGTTGTTGTGTCTTGTAGTCCGTGAACGCGGCTGGGCCGGTCAGAACGCGCTGGCCTTCGGCTTTTTGAGCGGACGCGACCTGTAGGGCAGCCAATAAGCAGACCAGAAGCGCGAGGAGGAATCTACCTTTCTTAGCAAGCATCTTGTGCCTCGCTTCAACTTAGATGAATGACAGCCCGGGAGGGTGCACGGAGAATTCAGGAAACCGGATTGCCGGCTTCGGAATCAAAGCTCTTTTTCGGCAAAACGTACCCAATGCGAATCGGAGGCTGCGATGTCTAGTTACGACTCCACTTTCCGCGATTCCGATGCTTCGCTCACGCGGAGGGAATTCTTAGAACTAACCGCCGGCGCCACCCTCCTTGCCGGCATGAGTACGGGTTCCTGGACCGAGAGCAACGAGGGTGTGCCTTACCGCACCCTCGGTCGAACCGGCGAGAAGGTCTCGATGGTTGGCCTCGGCGGATACCACATCGGCTCCCAATCGGATGAGCAGGAAAGCATTCGCATCGTCCGTACAGCTCTCGACCACGGCGTCAACTTTCTCGACAACTGCTGGGACTACAACGGCGGCGCCAGCGAAATCCGTATGGGGAAAGCTCTACTGGACGGGTATCGAAAAAAAGCATTCCTAATGTCGAAGATCGACGGACGCACCAGGAAAGTCGCTGCCCTGCAGATTGACGAGTCGCTGCGCCGCCTGCAGACAGACCACATCGATTTGCTGCAGTTTCACGAGATCATTCGCGATACCGACCCGGAGCGCATCTTTGCCGCGGGCGGAGGGATGGAAGCCATGCTGGAAGCCAAAAAGGCCGGCAAGGTTCGCTATATCGGCTTCACCGGTCACAAGAGTCCCGACATCCACTTGAAGATGCTGGAGACCGGATTCTCCCATTCTTTCACGTTCGATACTGTGCAGATGCCGCTCAACGTCATGGACGCCCACTACAACAGCTTTGAGCAGAGGGTTCTACCGGTCCTGGTGAAGCACAATATCGGCGTACTCGGCATGAAGCCTATAGGCGATCACATCATCCTGGAGAGCAAGACCGTCACCCCCATCGAGTGCCTGCATTACGCGATGAACCTGCCTACCGGCGTCGTCATCACTGGCTGCGATTCCGTGCCCATTCTCGAACAGGCCTTGAAGGCGGCACGGACCTTCAAACCGATGAATAAAGATGAAGTTGCAAGTTTATTGGCGAAGACTGCCAAAGCCGCGCAGAACGGCCAGTATGAGCAGTACAAGACTACCCATAATTTTGACGGGACTTACCATAATCCGCAGTGGCTGGGGTAAGGCGGCGATGCTCCGGTATAGCCGGTGACCAGCATCACATCCGCGGGTGATGCGCGCCCATGAAGCGCAGCCCGGGTCGCTGGTAGAATTCCGGCGCAACAATCCAGGAGGAGCCGACGACGGCAACCAGAGTCTCCAATACCGCCACCCAACTTCCCGCGCTCTCCTCGGCGCAGATACTGGAGCGGACTGAGCCCGGTTGTCACGCGGCTAAGGCATCGTGGGACGCTCTGCTGGCGGGGCTGGAAACCAGCTCCGAAGACTCCCTGGACGCGGTACGCAACTACGAAGAGGAACTCGATCGCCCCGATCATGAAATCAACCACGGCGTAACCAGGCTGATCCCCCGGGTTTGCTCCGAGGTGCAGGCGCGAGAGCTCCTGGCTGGCTTGAAATTCATTACTGAGCGGGAGCGCATCGGCGATCGGTTGTTGAACGGAGTGAACCGTTTTCGCTCCATTCGCACCCGCGTGGATAGCCATGATCTGGGCGAGCTGGTCACGATGACTTCGATTGTGGCGGTTATAATCGGGAATGCCGGCGAAGCCCTTATCCAACGCGATGTCGCCCGGGCCTTGGTAGTGCTCGGCGACGATGCCTAGCTCGACCGCCTGCGCAATCTGATGATTGTCCGGCATGTAGAGAATCCCGAACGGCAGCCAGTCCGCGAAAGCTATCATCTGGTAACCATGAGCCAGACCCTCGAGAGAGCCGGCGATCACGCCAAGAACCTGGCAAGAAGAGACCTGCCATCTGGTCACCGGACGCAGCATGCGCCATGCGCTGCGCGAGTACGATTGGTCCTTCGAGCAGGGTTTGTCGACAGATTGCGCCGGGCAATCGCTCCCAAGAACCTTAAGGCACCTGGAGGCGACTACCCCGGTTTTTGCCCGTCCCGGCATAGTCAATTTGCTGGCTGGATGCTTGCTTTCCACATTAGCCAACCAGGGAGTGCAAGGAATTGCGCAGTGTGCGATCTGTCCGAAAGGCCGGCTTCGGCAGCTCAGGGTCATCGCGGCATCCGCCCATTTTGTGGACGCTGAGAAAAGGGCACTTCTTGAGTACTTAGGGGTATTCGGCTTCACCGGTGCCCGGCGGGCCCGGCCCGACATAAGGGCAACTTACGTGCATCCAAGGGATGTGTTCGAGCGGCAGTATGCCCGGAAGCCTTGTAGGATTGCTAGAATAACAGAAGGGGGTCGTTGCGCCTGCCCTCCTGAGCAATCCAACCGGCTGTTGAGACCGTGCAAATGGCTGTCTTCCAGAGCCTTGAGGCTAAAGGCAGTCAGCCCAGAGGTCTTGAGCAACGAATTTTAGAATCTAAGGCAGAGGAAAACGCGGGGAACCCTATGAAACGCAATCGCAAACAGCAAGGCTTTTCGCTTATCGAGCTATTGATTGTGGTGGCGATCATTTTGATCATTGCCGCCATGGCTATTCCGAACTTCTTGCGCGCCCGCATGTCGGCCCACGAAGCCTCGGCGGTGTACTCCATCCACGAAATCAACCGCGCCGAGATCCAGTACCAGACGACCTATCCCTTGAATGGCTTCGCGGCCAATCTGGCCAGCCTAGGGGGGATTTCACCCTGCGTACCCTCCGCGACCAGCGCCTGCCTGATCGACAATTCTTTGGCCACGGCGTCGCCGGGCAGCGGTTCCAAAGCTGGCTACGTCTTCCTGGCTACTGGCCAGAACCCGATTAACGGGATGAATACCAAGTACACGGTAGGCGCGTCGCCGGTGACCTACAACGTTTCCGGCGTACGAAACTTCTGCTCGACGGAAGACAACGTAATCCGCTTCAACGCCGGCGCTTCCGGTAGCACGCCCGTGACCAACGAAGCCGCTTGCATGAACTTCACGGTTCTGCAGTAAGCGAAACATCCTCTGCCTGAACGGGAATTGCCGCGCGGCACTTCCCGGGTTCCTCTCCTAAATTTAGCCAGGTCGGCGGGGAGCGCGTCCCTCGCCAATCTCGAAATCCAAGGCTGAGGCGCCCAACTAGTTCCGCCATCGTTCGAGTTCTCGACCGGGTACAATCATCGCGTCCCTGACAAGGCGAGCCGTGACGGAGCGGCTCCAGGTTTACCCACGCCGCTTATGTTTGCTTCGTAATCGTTCCGCACCACGGCGCGGCCCCGCTCTTACCGTCCGGCAACTCCATCGAGACGCTGTAACTCCGATGCGAACACCGAGTTCTCGGGAAATTCAGCACGAAGATCCGCCAGCAGCACCCTTGCTTTCTGCGGTTCTTTGTCACGGAGATACGCAATTGACAGCAAGATTTCCGCGAACGGCGCGAGATAATGGCCGTACTCAGCGGCGATCTGTAATTCTTTAATTCCCTCGCGTTTGTCCCCAGCGAATCCGTTTGCGCGGAGGATCCAACGAACCGGTAGCGTGCGGCTGCCGATCAAGTATTTGCCAACCCCGGTGGCGACGTAAGCGTCGTAGCAGTCGGGACAAACCGCGAGCAATCGCTGGGCGTAGCTGGTTGCTTGCCGCGCACAGTGCAGAGCGGCCAAGTTCCGCTTCTGTACTAGGGCCAAGCATTCAGCCTGCAGACCGGCCGCGAAGGCCGACGCAAGCAAGGCATCGCGGTCGTTGCCATCGCCGACCAGGCGTTTCTCGGCCAATGCCTGGCTGCGCTCGATCGCTACGTCAAACTTGCCGAGAACCGCAGGATCAGGAGCAAGATTGCCGCCAGCTGCGAAGCTTGGGTCCTTAATGAACATCTGCGACTGTAAGACGCCGAGCCGATTGAATTCCGAGAACAGCACGTCGGCCGCTTCCGACACCGGTCCCATCGGATCGCCAGGATTCTCGCGCTCATATTCCGCAAACTGCTGCTGAGCACCTGAGAAATCCAACTCGTACATCGATCGGAAACCGGAGTCGAGAAGTGACAACTTCGCACTTGCGACTTCCTGCGGTTGTCCCAGAGTCTGGCACATGACCGGGGTCGGCGATTGCTGGACTGTCTGAGCGAGGCCTGCTGGCGTAACAGTGATGAGCGCTGTGCCCTGCAATCCGAAAGCTAACATCCATTTCACTAACATGACGTTTCTCCTCGCCAACACCGTTCTTGCCTCCGTAGCGAACTAGAGGCCGTCCGCTCAGGTCCGAGCTGGCCGTCCGGACCTGAGGCGGAACAGCACTTACCACTTACCCTTTTGGCGGAAAGTTCTTAAACATTTTCTGGACATCCTTGTCGAGCTTCTTCGTGTTCTTTTCTGGATTACCTGATAGATCGCTGCTCGACGTGCCTCTCCAGATCAACTGTTTGGAGTTGCCTTCGAACATGCTCACGATCAGCGTGCCAACTTTGTAGTTGTCAACGGTAGTGGTCGACTCTCCCATGCCTCTCCAGCGCCAACCGCCAAATCCGTCGTAGAAAGTGTCGTACTGCTGATGAATAGAAGTCTTCTCAACCGCCACCAGGGCAACGTCTCCGCCGGAAGCCACTTGAGTCCAGCCTTTGGCTGCTAACTCCTTGTCAACGGCGTCCTTCACACGGTCATCCCAAATGGAATTAGCGGTGTGAACCTCCGACCAGGAGTACGTCTTTACTTGGTTAAAGTTCGCAGCATGGTCGTAATCGACTGCGACATGATCGGCAAAGACCGCGGTGGTCAATGCGACGACAAATAACGGAATGGTTAACACTTTGCGGAATTTCATTTCAATCTCCTTTCGAGTTCAGTTTGGTTACGCCGGCGTTCGCTCACGGTTGCTACAGACTGAAGCCGCAGTGAACGAACTCGGCGTGTTGGCCTTACTCACCAGCGGCCTCTGTGCTGGGCATTAATTGGTTACCCACGAACGTTTCTTGTTTACCCTGAGCGATTTCCTGCTCTTGCTGCTTGGGGTAAACGAACTCGTGCCCAGTCAATCGACCGGGATAAAACCACTTCACAAGAACATCCCTCTTCCCAGTTGCTGGTTCTACCAACGTAATCGTGGTGTCTCCAGTTGGCTCCGTACGCTCTGCTGAGACTGTCTGCAGCGTTGCATACAAGACGCTACGATCAGCGTTGAAGATCTGGACGAGGTTTTGGTTCGCACCAGGGTCCGCCTGCTCGAATATGTAAGTTCCTGCAGGCAGTATCCGTCCCGGAATTTCAATCGGGATACTGAATGTGATTTTGGTAGACTCGTTGATCTCGTCGGCGTGAGCGGCGAGCTCGAAAAACAGACCAAAAGCAATGATCAGACCAACAGCGATGTAGAGCTTATTGATACTCATTTGTGTTCATCTCCTTCGAATAGGAATTTGTGTTTCTTTCCAATCGCGGTCAGAAGAGAAACTTCGCGACCGCTACTGCTGCTTTCGCAGTGTCCTTCGCGGTGACTGTCACGGCTTTGGCGGAATCCTTACCAGCGATCTTGACGCTGTGGCCGACAACATCGCCTGCGAATGAAGGAACCGCCATACAGACTGAAAGAACAACTAGAGCAAAGACCTTCTTCATACTTCCTCCTCTGTTTGCTGCCGTGGTGGCGTAATTCCATCAATTCAGGACCGAAGTGCTGAAGCTGATTTGGTGCGCCACTCATCAGCCTTGTTTTCACACTTTGGACAATGGCAAGGCGAGTACCAAACTTTGGAGCTTGTCGGTTTCTTTGTAAGGAGCTTATTCGGCGGGACTTGCGTTGAGATGAGGTGGCAACAGGCACGATGTGTCGGAGGTGTCGGAAGTGTCGCTGGTCGCTTTATCGTGCTCCGACACTATATTCGGATCGATGCCCAGCTTTTTCATCCGAGTGATGAACGTGGTGCGTTTAAGTCCGAGACGCGACGCAGCGCCGTCCGGCCCGCCCACGCGACCATCTGCTTCTTTGAGAGCACGGATAATTTGGTCGCGATCTACGTCGGTGAGGATGCTCCGAACGGGCCGGCGCTTTGTCGATCTAGCTGGCGCGTCCTCTCGGGGCGGTTCTGGCGTTGTGTGCCGCTCCATTTCCGCAAGAGGCACCACTAGCGCTGGCCCGCGCGACAGGATTACCGCCCGCTCGATGACATTCTGTAATTCACGAATATTGCCCGGCCAAGGGTATCGGCACAGGCCATCCATCATCGCTGGGGATATAGTTTCGATGCTCTTGTTCATGCGGCGGGAAAAATCCTCCGAGAAGTGCCGCACCAGGAGAGGAATATCTTCAGAACGTTCACGTAACGCAGGCAGATCAATAGGGAATACATTCAAGCGAAAGAAAAGGTCGGATCGAAACTTTCCCTCTTCGACCATCGCACTCAAATCTCGATTCGTTGCGGCGATCAGACGCACGTTGGTCGAAAGTGTTCGTGCACTCCCCAAGCGCTCAAACTCACGTTCCTGCAATGCTCGCAATAGCTTCGGCTGGAGCTCAGGCGGAAGATCGCCGATTTCGTCAAGAAAGAGAGTACCGTTATTCGCGAGTTCGAGCCGGCCTATCCTTTGAGCAAATGCCCCGGTGAATGCTCCCTTTTCATGCCCAAAAAGCTCGCTCTCAAGCAGTCCCGTTGGGATAGCAGCGCAGTTGAGCCTTACAAATGTCCTGGATCGCCGCGAGCTGAGATCATGGATCGCACGTGCGATCAATTCCTTCCCTGTGCCTGTCTCGCCATAGATCAGCACGGTCGAGTCCGTGGGCGCAACCGTTTCCACGAGCTTCAGTACGCGACGTAGTTCCGGACTTTTGCCGACGATCTCCTTGAAGTTGGCGTCAGAGCGAATTTCGTCCTCAAGATACAAATTCTCCTGGGCAAGCTTGTGTGTGAGTTCTGATAATTCTTCCTGCGCCCGTTCCAATGCCTGATTAGCCGTTGTGAGCTCGACAGTCCGCTCCGCAACACGGACTTCAAGAGCATCACGCGCTTCGGAAAGCAATCGCTCTGCACGCAGACGCGAAGAACTAAACCAGCTCACGAAAAACCCAAAGACACCATAAATAACCAGATAAGAATCCCAAGGAAGACCCCCGATTTTGACGGGGCTGAAGAAGTACGTCAGTGCTGAGTAAGAGAGTACGACGGCGAGCAGACCGGGACCTGTTCCGGCATACCAAAACGTGATTGCTATGGCCGCGAAGGAGAACGACGTGAATGGGTGTGGTAGGCCGTGGTGGCGCAGAAAAAGAGCGATGGCCAGCGCTGATGCGATGAGAATAGCAGCCGCTCCATAGCGTCGCACAACGGCGCCGGAGCGTCGGGGAACAAAGATCGAAGCAAGCAATCGGTTCATGGTGTGCCTCAAGTGCATCCTGGAGCAAAACGGACAACCTGATTTCAATCCATTTCGAACGCGAGATACTGACGTTTTCCCCCGCGTTCCACTTGCAGGACCACCGGATCGCCTGATTTGAGTTGGCGAACAGTGGTCTGCAATTGAGAAACCGACTGCAGCGGTGTGCGATTAATCGCTCGTATGATGTCGCCCGGTTGTACGCCTGTGTCCACGGCGTTTGGGCCGGGTGCCTCGGCGATGACAACGATCCCTGAATCGTCGCCATTGTCTTGCAGCAAGGGTTTCAGCCCTTCGTCGACGTCAGTAACAAAAACGCTCAGCTCTGCGATGAAGGTCCTCTGCAGGTCTGGGACATCGGTCAAATCATCAACCTTGTCGTGGTGCACCGTGACCGGAACGACCGCCGACAATTCCTTTTCTCCCCGAAGCACGTCGATTGTCAGGACTTCGTCAACCCTATGAAGATAGAGTGCCTCCATAAAAGAGGGAAGATCGTCGATCCGGCGGCCGTCGATGGTGAGCACGATGTCTCCTACCTCGAGACCCGCCATGTGTGCGAACCCGCCGGGAGCAATGTTAGAGATGATGACGCCAAAACTCCTAGACAACCCAAGTCCTGACGCCAGAGTCGGTGTGATGGCCTGCGCTTTGGCACCGAATGCCACTCGCTGCACGTGCCCGTATTTGCGGAAGCTCTGATAATCGAACTTTACGATTGGCGCAGGAATGGCAAAGCCAAGCCCTTCGCTACCTCCACCCTTGCTGAGCATGAAAGTATTGATGCCGACAAGATTGCCATCTATATCGACCAGCGGACCGCCGCTGTTTCCTGGATTGAGAGGTGCATCGGTTTGAATGTAGAACATTGGATCGTCGGCATCCGTCTGACGCGCTACTGAGCTGACGACTCCCATCGTGACCGAATCGCGGAGTCCTTCGGGGCTGCCAATTGCAAATACCAGCTCGCCCTGGCGCACGCGCACATTGTCGCGTATTGTAACGGCCGGCAAGCGCGTCGCCTCAATCTTGAGAAGCGCCAGATCAGACTTCTTGTGTCTGCCCAGTATTTTTGCCTCCAATATCTGCTGGGAGCGAATGGGCTGCAGTCCGGATGTTGAGCTTGAACCTGAGAGAGGTACGATGACGCGAACGCGTTGCGCGCCCTCGACTACGTGCGCGTTCGTGATGATGTATCCGTTAGGGTCAACGATTACGCCAGAGCCGATAGCATGTTGGCGAACGATTCGTGCCGCCTCAGTGTGGCCGTGCGCTTCCACGGGGCCGTAGCCGCTGACGAGGATCTGGACGACCGCAGGTGAAACCTTCGAGACCACCTGTTCGAGAGAACTGTCCAATTCTCGAAGTAGGTTTGCCCGCTCAGGTTTGAGTCGGATGATGTCCTGATCTGCTGAAGCCGTCTTTGCCTTTGACTGCCCCTGCGCAAATGCTGCTAAAAGGAGACAAGCAAAAACAAATTTCATAATCTGCAACTCCTTTCGTGTTCTTCTGAGACCAGCAGCCGTAGAAGGTGGAGCAACCGAACGGCGTCTCGATTCACCAGCTTCACCTCTAATGTTTGAGGTCATTCGCGTTATCTTCCGCTTTGGTTACAGCAAAGTCGCTGCCACATGCTAATTAATTGAAATGGCGACGTTTAACTCGTCTCGAGAATCACGAGAATCCGGAAATTTCCGAAATCTCGTGTTCACGCGGTCGCTGAAGCTGGAAATCCGGTGGGCGAGCGTACGAGTCGGGTTGGAACAGTCTGGTGCTAAGATTTCGCTGGTAGCCCTCTCACCGGAGCACATCAGTGTCCAGTTCCAATCCTCATCTAGGTCTAGGAAGGGAGTTGCAAATGATTCGGGGGTACGGAACTGCTGTTCTCTCCGTTTTGGGAGCACTGCTGATTTCACATTGGCCGTTCTTGCACTTGGAATCTGCTCCCGTGTCGCTGTTGCTTTGTGCCGTGATGTTCACCGCGTGGTCGGGTGGCGTAGGTCCGGGATTCATAGCCACCGTCCTTTCTGCTCTCGCCTTCTACTACAGCTTCCTGCCCCCAGTTGACTCATTCACGGCAAAACCCAGCGAGATTCCACGATTCCTTGTCTTTATCGTGTCCGCCCTGTTTGTTGGCTCCCTGAGTGTTGCGCAACGGAGAACCACTGAGTCGCTCCGACGGACCCGTGACCATCTGAATGAAACAGTTCGAGAGCTCAAGCAAACCAACGAAGCGCTCGGTAAGAGTGAGGCATATCTGGCCGAAGCACAGACATTAAGTCACACTGGCAGTTTCGGCTGGAACGTCTCCACCGGAGAACTTTTCTGGTCAGAAGAGAGCTTTCGTATCTTCGGATGCGACCAAACGCAAAAACCCACTGTGCAACTGGTTCTCGAACGGGTCCATCCCGAGGACGTTCATCTTGTGAACGAGGCCTTGGCCGGGGCCTCTCAGCACGGAGGAGACATAGACTTAGAACATCGACTGTTGATGCCCGATGGTTCGATCAAGAGAGTCCACGTTCTGGGTCACGCCTTAAATCACGAAGTGGGCAAATCGTCTTTTGTTGGAGCCGTGATGGACATCACCGCGATGAAGAATGCGTTTGAGGAAATTCAAACTTTAAAGGACCAGTTGTACAAAGAGAACCTGGCTCTTCGGGAAGAAATCGACATCACCAGAATGTTCGAGGAGATCGTAGGTTCATCTCCTGCCCTCCAAGCGGTGCTCTCGCAAGTGGCGAAAGTAGCACCCACCGACTCGACGGTTTTGATCACTGGCGAAACGGGTACGGGGAAGGAGCTTATCGCTCGCGCGATTCACAAGCGGTCGCAACGATCTTCGCGAGCCTTCGTAAGTGTCAATTGTGCCGCCATCCCGCGCGACCTGATTGCCTCGGAACTGTTCGGGCATGAAAAGGGCGCTTTCACGGGCGCGACTCAGCGACGATTGGGCCGCTTCGAGTCGGCCGAAGGTGGCACGATCTTCTTGGACGAGGTCGGTGAGCTACCGGTAGAGACGCAGATCTCTCTCTTGCGAGTATTGCAAGAACGGGAATTTCAGCGTGTAGGTGGAAATGAGTCTTTTCAAATTGATGTCCGAGTAGTCGCTGCCACCAATCGTAACTTGGAGGCTGCTATCGTTGAAGGCAGATTTCGCGACGATTTGTTCTATCGGCTGAACGTGTTCCCGATCGAAGTTCCTCCCTTGCGCCAACGAAAGGAAGACATTCCTCTGCTGGTGGAGTACTTCGTCGATCGATACGCCAGCAAGGCTGGAAAGAACATAACCGGCATCAATAAAAGAAGTATGGAACTACTCCAGTCGTATGGATGGCCTGGCAATATTCGGGAGCTGCAAAACGTGATCGAACGGTCTGTAATCATCTGTGATTCGGAGAGCCTTTCGGTCGATGAGACTTGGCTTGGCCGACGCGCACTTCCAGCCGATTCAGCGATACAACCACTTTCCGAAAGACTAGCCTCCCAGGAGAAAGAAATGATCGAGGCAGCCCTGGCGGAGAGCGACGGCAAGGTATCCGGCCCCTTGGGGGCTGCGGCTAGACTGGGCATTCCGCAGTCAACGCTCGATTCCAAGATTAAGTCTCTGAAGATCAACAAGCAGCGGTTCAGAAAGATCTAGCCTCCGCCACGGCAGTATCTCTCGCCAGTTCCTTTGTTTTCGTGAAGGCGGATTAGCCAAACCCTAATCTAATCTCCGCCCTGCCTACTTGCTGAAAACATCGCACAACCAAAAGCTCGTCCCGAGATTTCGGAAATTCCCGATTTCTCGTGATCGTTTGTCATAGCTAAGAAGCTTGTTTTCATTTGCTTAGCACTTGGCCATCGCATTGCTTTTGTCAAGTGCGGAAGGCGAAACGAAATGACGTTAAGAGTTCAAAGATCGGTCGAGCGGAAGGCGGTCGTTTTCATCCTGACTGGTCGAATCCAAGCGGACCAAGTGCCGGATGTGGAAGCCCTTCTGAACTCCGAATCTTCTGACCGCGATGTGATCGTGGACCTGAGACACGTAAAGCTCGTGGACCGAGATGCTGTGCGGTTCCTGGCGAGCCGCGAGGCCGCGGGCACCGAGCTGAGAAATTGCTCGGCGTATATCCGAGAGTGGATTACGCAAGAGAAAAATGCGATGCAACGAAGCGAGACCGAAAACGCAACAGGTTTAGCAGGCTAGGGGAATACATATGTGGATTGTTAAGCTCGCCTTAAGACGGCCGTACACGTTCGTGGTGGTGGCCATTCTGATCTTGATTCTCGGAACGCTGGCAGCCCTTCGCACTCCTACGGACATTTTTCCGAATATCAACATTCCAGTAGTCAGCATTATTTGGAACTACACAGGCCTCGCGCCACAGGACATGGCGAACAGAATCATCATCCTGCAGGAACGCAACCTAACCACCACGGTCAATGACATCGAGCATCTGGAATCGCAGTCCCTCAACGGCGTTGCTGTCATCAAGGTGTTCTTCCATCCCGGTGCGAATATCAGTACTGCGATCGCGCAGATTGCGGGCCAGTCCCAGACTCAGCTCAAACAGCTTCCAGCGGGAACAACGCCTCCGCTGATCATTACTTACAGCGCTTCCAGCGTTCCGATTCTTCAGCTCGCTCTTTCCAGCCCTTCTCTTTCAGAGCAACAGTTGAATGACTTGGGGTTGAACTTCATTCGGCCTCAACTCACTTCCGTACCGGGCACGGCTATACCTTATCCGTACGGTGGCAAGCAGCGTCAGGTTCAAGTGGACCTGAATACGGCCGCCCTGCAAGCGAATGGGCTTTCTCCGCTGGACGTGGTGAATGCGATCAGCGCGCAAAATCTCATCTTGCCGGCCGGGACGGCGAAGATCGGCACTTTCGAATACAACGTGAATATGAATGGAAGCCCGAACTCGATCCAGGAACTGAACGATCTCCCCGTCAAGACCATTGGAAGCTCGACCATTTATATCCATGACGTGGCGTTTGTACGAGACGGGTTTCCGCCCCAAACCAATATCGTGCGCGTCGATGGAAGACGTTCGACGCTGATGACAATCCAAAAAATCGGCAATGCCTCGACGCTGAACATCATCGCTTCTATCAAGCAGCTCCTGCCGAGTGTCAAGAACACGCTCCCATCAGACCTTCAGATTCGTCTGCTGGGGGATCAATCGATCTTTGTGCGCGGCGCCGTCGTCGGAGTGGTCCGAGAGGCACTCATTGCTGCTTGTCTAACTGCTGTCATGATCCTTCTATTTCTCGGCAGCTGGCGCAGCACCCTCATCATCGCCATCTCAATTCCTTTATCTATTTTGTCTTCGATCATTGCCCTCAGCGCACTGGGAGAGACCATCAACCTCATGACCCTAGGAGGCCTGGCGCTGGCAGTTGGCATTCTGGTGGATGATGCAACGGTCACCATAGAAAACATCCACCGCTATCTCGCCGAAGGGAAGGGGATAGAGGAAGCAATTCTTGACGGCGCGCAGCAGATCGCAATTCCGGCGCTGGTTTCAACGCTCAGTATTTGCATCGTGTTTGTCCCGATGTTCCTGCTCACAGGCGTGGCACGATACCTCTTTGTGCCGCTTGCCGAGGCCGTGGTATTCGCCATGCTGGCTTCTTACCTGCTTTCGAGAACCTTGGTGCCGACGATGGCCAAATATTTCCTCAAGGCTCACGAGGAAGGAACTTCACACGGAAGCAAGAACCCCCTGGTGTGCTTTCAAGCATGGTTCGAACATGGTTTTGAGAGCATCCGGAACGCATATCGCGGGCTGCTGGAAATAGTTATCAGTCATCGCCGAATCTTTGTCGGCGGCTTCCTTGGTGCCTGTCTTCTTTCTTTTGGTTTGGTGCCATGGCTGGGGCAAGACTTCTTCCCCTCCGTCGATAGCGGTGCCTTCACGCTGCACATGCGCGCCCCCACCGGAACGCGTATTGAGGACACCGCCGCCTTCGGGCGTGATCGATAACATTGGACTCCCCTACAGCGGTATCAATCTTTCCTACAGCAATTCGGCTCCGGTAGGAACGCAGGATGCAGACATCATCGTAACGCTCGCGGCGAAGCACCGCCCCACAGCAGATTATGTGCACAACCTCAGATTGAACCTGCCGCGAGAATTCCCGGGGGTTACGTTCTATTTCCTGCCCTCTGATATGGTGACGCAAATCCTGAACTTCGGGCTGCCGGCACCGATCGATATTCAAGTGGTGGGCAATGACCTGGAAGCTAACCGGCAATTCGCGGACAATCTTTTGGCAAGGGTGAGGAACGTTTCGGGGACATCCGATCTCCACATCCAGCAGACGTTTAACCAGCCGAACCTTCACATCGATGTGGATCGTACGAAGGCGGCTTCCATTGGATTCACGCAGCGAGACGTTGCAACCAATCTGCTGGTGACGCTCAGTGGCAGTTCCCAAACTGCGCCCACTTTTTGGTTGAACCCAAAGAATGGCGTGAGCTATTCGATCGCCACCCAAACGCCGCAGTATCGTGTTCAGACATTGCAGGATCTGGATAACATTCCAGTGACCGGCACCGGTAACGCGCCACCTTCCATACTCGCGAGTCTTGCATCGCTAAGCCGTGGTTCGGAATTGAGTGTTGTGTCTCACTACAACGTAGCACCGGTAATTGACATCTTCGGTTCCGTGCAAGGTCGAGACCTTGGCGGCGTCTCTAAGGACATCTTTTCGATCATCAACGCCAGTCAGAAACAGCTTCCGCGGGGATCGCAGATCATCGTGCGCGGGCAGATCCAAACCATGCGTACATCCTTCACGGGCCTGTTAACGGGTCTGGTATTTGCCATTGTTCTCGTCTACCTGCTGATCGTGGTGAATTTTCAGTCGTGGCTTGATCCCTTCATCATTCTTATGGCCTTGCCGGCGGCCCTTGCTGGAATCGTGTGGTTCCTCTTCATGACCGGTACCACCATCAGCGTCCCCGCACTAACCGGCTCGATCATGTGCGTGGGCGTGGCGACGGCGAACAGCATCCTAGTGATCAGCTTCGCGAAAGAGCAATTGCAATCAGGACTCAGTGCCGCTGAAGCAGCCGTCCAGGCAGGATACATGCGTTTTCGGCCAGTCTTAATGACGGCACTGGCAATGATCATCGGCATGGCGCCGATGGCGCTTGGGGTCGGCGAGGGAGGAGAGCAAAACGCACCTCTCGGCCGCGCTGTGGTTGGGGGCTTGCTCTTCGCTACGGTGTCGACCCTGTTCTTCGTCCCCGCGGTGTTTAGCGTCATCCACGGTATGCGTCGGCAAAGTACGCATACCGGTAGTGAAGCATAGGTAAAACTTCAAGGAACTATAGGAATTGTTATGCCAATGGAATCATCAACACAAAGCGGCGTTTCTCTTCAACATCATCCGGCGACGAACATCGTCAAGAACCCTCACCGGTCGCGAAGAAGCTGGATCATCGCGTGCGCGATTCTCCTGGTGTTTGCGGGAATCTTTGCTTACGGCATCGTCTCGCGTCTCCGGCACGCGGCCACGGTGCGTGCTGAAACCACGCAGATGTCGTTGCCGTCGGTTTCCGTTGCTACTCCGGAGCGCTCCGCACTATTACAGGAGATCGTTTTACCGGGAAACGTGCAACCCTTCACCAGTGCTCCGATTTACGCTCGCACCAACGGTTATCTGAAGACCTGGTATGCCGATATCGGAGCGCGTGTGAAAAAGGGACAACTGCTGGCCGTGATCGAGACGCCTGAAGTCGATCAGCAATTACAGCAGTCACGCAGCAATCTCGCCACTTCCGAGGCCAATCTTAAGCTGTCGGAGATCACCAAGAATCGGTACCAGGGATTGTTGGCTACCCACGCTGTGGCACAGCAAGACGTGGATAACGCTGTCGGTACATACAACGCCAACAAATCGATCGTCGATGCCAATCAAGCCAACGTTAATCAGCTTGAGACCTTGCAGTCCTTCGAGAAAGTTTACGCTCCATTCGACGGCATCATCACGGCCCGTAATACGGATGTTGGGCAACTCATCTCGGCCGGCAATTCCGGAAACGTAAAGACCGACCTCTTCCATGTCTCTCAACCGGGAAAGCTGCGCGTGTACGTGAATGTGCCTGAACAGTACTCCCAGGCTGCCACTCCGGGCTTGACGGCGGAGCTAACCCTGGCCGAGTTTCCGGGACGAACATTTCAGGGCAAACTGATTCGCACGTCAGACTCTATCAACTACACCACTCGCACGTTGATTGCGGAGATTGATGTTGATAATCCCACCGGCGAGTTGCTCTCAGGCGCCTACACCCAGGTTCACCTGAAGGTACCTGGACAGCCTTCATCGTATATGGTGCCTGTTTCCGCCCTCATATTTCGATCGCACGGTCTGCAAGTCGCGGTCGTCGAAAATGGCGCCGCTTTGCTCAGACCGGTAACGCCTGGCCGCGACTACGGCGAAGACATCGAGATCGTGTCGGGTCTCCAAGCGGGAGACACCGTGATCGTAAATCCGCCAGATTCGCTTGTGTCGGGACAAAAGGTGCAGGTTGTGCAGCCCGCCGCTACAACTGCTACAGGAGGTGCATCATGAGCACGAGTAGGTATTCAACCGCCCAGAATCAGGTCTGGAGATATTGTGTCACGGCTTTGGGTCTCGCCTGTACGCTCTTGCTGGCTGGTTGTGCCGTCGGTCCGAAATATCATCGGCCGCCAGTCGAAGCTCCACCGAGCTACAAAGAACTCGGCAACTGGAAGACTGCTCGGCCCAGCGAAGAGAGTCTCCGTGGCAATTGGTGGGAAATATTCAATGACCCGCAACTGAATGCCCTGGAAGAGCAAGTCAACATTTCCAACCAGAACCTTAAGGCTGCAGAAGCGCAATACACTCAGGCTCGCGCGCTCGTCCGCTATAACCGCGCCGATTACTTCCCCACGGTGGCTGCCGCTCCGTCCGCGTCCCGCACTAGGGTATCCAACAATCGCCCGCCTCGGGGAGCGCCCTCCAATGGTGTTACCTCCAACGACTTCCAACTGCCGATTGAGTTGTCCTACGAAGTCGACGCTTGGGGACGTGTGCGCAAAAACGTCGAGTCGTATCGCGAGGAGGCGCAAGCCAGTGCCGCTGATCTGGCAACGGTCAACCTGAGCGTGCACGCGCAACTCGCCTTGTTCTACTTTCAGGCGCGCAGTCTGGATGCCCAGGAACAACTTCTGCAATCGACCGTCACTCAGTACGAGCAGGCGTTGCAGTTGAACCAGAGCCGGTTTGACGGAGGAGTCGGTTCCGAGGTCGAAGTCGAGCAGGCCAGGACGCAACTAGAGACAACCATCGCCCAGGCACAAGACGTCGGAGTGCTGCGCGCTCAATACGAGCATGCCGTCGCAGCCCTGATCGGCAAACCTGCAGGCTCTTTCAGTCTTGCT
>Ga0209804_1000425_pt1 | contig 35094 bp, 29 predicted proteins | sample GraSoiAngelo_139_FD_185896 | JGI IMG/M metagenome (GOLD analysis project Ga0209804, IMG submission 185896) | Grasslands soil microbial communities from the Angelo Coastal Reserve, California, USA - 14_0929_12_20cm (SPAdes) (version 2) | ecosystem: Environmental > Terrestrial > Soil > Grasslands ... | reverse complement strand
TGGCCTGATATCCGAGCGTGTACTGGTTGCGGGCGTCGTCCATGGCTTTGGTGTAGGCGGTCTCGATTGCCGGGCGCGATAACTCTGGGAATACCTCCCCCCCGGTGGCGCTAGCGTACCTGGGCAGGAGGTTGTCATAGCCTTGGCGCGGCAGATGAAGCCTGGAAAGTTGTTTGTATGCGGGCAGTGACGAGGTATCGGTGCCCACCCCATATACTGAAATCTGGTTCGTGAGCAGGATTTTTAGGGTGTCGGCATAGCTGGCGGTGCTGCCCAGTTCGCGTCCGTCGCTGATAACAAAGATGATTTTACGCCTGGTGCGGTCTTGCTTGGCCAGCTCCAAAGCCGCCCGCAGGATTGCGTCGTTGAGAACGTGCGACTCTTTAGGAGGCGTGGAAACGCTGACGGGTCCTCCCCCGACCGGCAATCCGTTTATGACCGGTCCTGTGGCCAGCGGCCCAGAGGTCACGGGTATCCCGCTGTTGCGCCCGCGATCCAGTTTTAACTCGTTCAGTGCCTGAACCAGTCTCTGGTTGACTTGAGTGAAATCCGTAAGCCGTGAAACCGTGCTGCTGTAGGTGTAGAGCGAAACCTGGTCGTACTGGCTGAAGGCGCCTTGCAGGGCGGCAAAAGTCTGATTGATTTTCTGCACAGACGCATCCGGCAGCCCCAAATCGAATATGACCGCGGCGGAAAGGAAAAAGGGATCACTGGTGAAGTAACTCAGCTTCTGCTTCACGCCGTCTTCATAAACGGAAAAATCTTTAGGGAGCAGCCCATCCACCACATTGCCCGTGTTCTTATCCTTGACCGTGACCGGCACCACGACGAAGTTCACTCGCGTGGTCAGCGTGTAGAGCTCATCGCGCGTATTCTTGCCATCGGGGGTCGCCGCTCCCTCGGGAACCGTCTTGATGCTGGGTTTCGGAGGCTGGTTGGGGGAGGCTTGATCGCCCGCGGCGGGCGGATTCTCCGGCTCGGGTTGCACGGGTGCCGTCGGGGGCGGAAAAGGTTGTGGCGGGCGAGTCGCCGAGGGCGCGTCTGGAATGTCCTGAGGTTTCTGCTCGGGCGGCTGCTGCGCGGCACCCAGAACCGCCGTAACCCAGAGGATAGCTGCCAGCCAATGTGCCCATTGCCATTTCCGGACCACGTCTCTACCCGTCCCTTCCGTGTCTTGGGCCCCCGTAAATTCTGCTACTTGAGATGTCCAAACCTGCTCGCTTGGCGCATCTAAGAGTACAGTAATAGAGTAACAAAAACGTCGGAATCTCCTCATGTCAAAAGTCCATGTGGTGCGGATACTAATCGGGGCGTCCCTGGTGTTGTTCCTGGCGGCGGGAACCGGCTTCCTCTGGGCGCAAGCCGACTCCCAGCAGAATGATCAGGACCAGTCCGTCGAGACCTTGAAGGTCAACGTCAACGTTGTGCAGCTTTTCTTCAACGTGAAGGACAAGCACGGACTCCTGATTCCCGACCAGACCAAGGATGACTTTGAGGTGCTCGAAGACGGCAAGCCTCAAACCATCAAATATTTCACCGCGGAGTCAAACCTGCCGTTGACCCTGGGTATGCTGATCGATAGCAGCGGCAGCCAGGAACGCGTGCTGGACATGGAAAAGGAAGTGGGCGGCGCTTTCCTCAATGAGATCCTGCGCGACAAAGACCTGGCTTTCGTCCTCAGCTTCGACGTAAACGTCGACCTGCTGCAGGACTTCACCAATTCCACGCGCCGTCTGCGAACGGCCCTGAACAGCGCCCGCATCAACACCGGTGGCGGAGGCGGCTGCGGCGGCGTGCCTGGCCTGGGTGGCGGTCCCGTGCCTTGTGCGGGAACGCCCAAAGGCACCCTGCTTTACGATGCCGTCTATCTCGCTTCCCATGACGAGCTGTCCCACGAAGTCGGGCGCAAGGCCATGATCATTCTGACCGATGGCGAGGATCAGGGCAGTCAGTTGAGGATCAAAGACGCCATCGAAGCCGCGCAGAAATCGGATTCCATTGTCTACGTTCTGCTCATTGCCGATCGCGGTTTCTACGGCTTGGGGGGGTACTCCGGGGACGCTGCCATGAAGAAGCTGGGCGGCGAAACCGGTGGCCGCGTAATTGAAGTGGGAAACAAGACCGAGAAATTGAAGCAGGCCTTCAACCAGATTGCCCAGGAGTTGCGCAGCCAGTACAACATCGGCTACACGCCCAGCAATCCCAAGCTGGACGGGACTTTCAGAAGAATCGAGATCCGCTCCAAGAAGGGCTACAAGGTCCAGGCTCGCAGCGGCTACTACGCCTTAGCTCCGCGCTAGGCCTGCATTCATTGCATGTCCTCATGCTGAGGGGGATGGAATTCGTGTCTCAACGAGTTCGTGCCCGCTCCTTGAGCGGAATCACAAATTTGAGCCCGGACCACACCTCATTGACCGCGCATACTTTGACGTCAACTAATCCTGCGGCCAGTCCAAGGGCACGTATTTTGTTTTCGTCGAGGTCGCTGACAACGCCAGAACTCTTTTTTGGCCAAGCTACCCACAACATGCCGGCAGGTTCCAGTCTCTTCGTCCACTGAGGAAAGCTTTTCTTCAGGTCAGCCTGAGTCTTGGCGAAAAGCAAGATAAAATCAAGCGGCCCCTGTCCAGCAATTTCGCATCCGACCATAGCTGCTTTCAGTTCGATTTTTACGTCCGGAGGAGTGTTGGGCAGAGCAATTCGGGCGCGCGTTCTGATGCCCAGCTTCTGAGGCAGTGGCGTACCCGAGTAACCGGCCATGTGTTCACCTATTGTGGGGGGCGTAATAGCCACGGCGGGAACGGACATGAAAGCCTTTCTGATCCGCCGTGATTTGAATGCTGCGGAAGCGGCCATCGGTGCGGAAATCTTCGGGTATATAGGCCAGCGCGTATTGACTGCGCAACTCGTTCTGAATCTCGGCAAAATCGTTAGACACATCGCGTAGTTGGAAAGGGAAGAAAGGGCGTCCACCGGTGGCATCCGCGATACGCTCCAGAATTTTGTCGCCCTGCCTCTTGACGCCCGAGACGTTCGTGCTGATGGTATACACGATCACGTCAGCACGCTGCGCCATTTCAATCGCTTCTTCCCGGGTCACGCGGCTCTGATTGTCTTCGCCGTCGCTCAGCAGAATGATGGCACGGCGCACCGGTCCTTTGCGTGGAGCATTCTTCAACTTGTCGCGGCAGGCGAAATACAGGGCATCGTACATGGCCGTTCCGCCGCCCGCGCGAAGTGCCCGCACCCCCCGAGAAAGCAATTCCGTGCTGTCCGTGAAATCTTGAGTGATTTCCGGCGTGGTATCAAACCCGATAACAAACGCCTTGTCGTAGCTCGGACGGATGATCTGGTTGAGAAACTCGATGGCCGCCTCCTGCTCGAATTTGAAGCGGTCACGTACCGAATTGCTGGCGTCCACCAGAAGCCCTACCTGCAAGGGCAAGTCCGTTTCGTTTCGAAAACTGCGGATTTCCTTAGCCGGCTTGTTGTCATCTAGAACTCTGAAATTGTCTTTCCTCAAGTCCCTTACGTAGTGACCGTGCTTGTCGATCACCACGAAGACGACGTTCACCTCGTTGACGGTCTTGCGGATAGTAGTGAGGGAATCATCGTTTTCAGTGGAATCGGCATCGCGGGGAGGAGTCGGCTTGGCTTCCCTGGACGGAGGTGAAGCGGTCGTCGGCTCTTGCGGGACATGTTTCGAGGGCAACGTCTCCGTTACTGCCGCCGAAGGGGGTGGCGCTTCCTGTCCGATCGGCTTTAGCTCTTGAATGTCGGAAGAGCGTGGCGATTGTGGCTTGCCGGGAGCAGCCTTGGGCGGCTGCTTTTGCCCGTGCACGGCGGAAGGAGCGGAAGGCAGTTCCGGTTGCTTATCGTTCTGTGCGGCGGCGCTGAAGGCCAGCATTATCAAGGCTGCCGGCCATGTAACCCAAACTAATTTCATGTGAGCTATCGATTCATTATAACCAACCTGGAGTCAGTGCCGCTCAAGGCATTCGAGGAATTCGAGGAGGTCCAGTGGCAGCGGCTGAGACAACGAGAGAACCTTCCCCGTGCGGGGGTGCACGAGTTCCAAGCCGGTGGCATGGAGAAAGTTACGGGGTAAGGAAAGTTCCTTTTCTGCTGGATGCCTAGAGTCGCGTGCTTTGATCACACGGGGCGCTCCGTAGAGGGTGTCACCCACCACAGGATGTCCAAGGGACGCCAGGTGCACCCGTATCTGATGAGTGCGCCCGGTATCAATCTTCAACTCCAGCAATGTGAACTTGCCGAGGACGGTGTCGAGCTTGCGGCGAGCCTGGTAGTGGGTCACAGCTTCCCGTCCGCCCATCCGCCGAGTCGTCATGCGGGTGCGTCGAACCCGATCGCGGCTAATACTGGTCCGAACTGTTCCGTGGTCTTGCTGCAACCATCCATGCACCAGCGCAATGTATGTCTTCTTCGCGCGCCGTTGCGCAAACTCGAGAGCCAGCTTGCGATGGGCTTCGTCATTCTTGGCCACCACGATGAGCCCGCTGGTGTCCTTGTCCAGGCGGTGCACCAGACCCGGCCTCGCTTCCCCTCCCACTCGGGACAGGCTGCCGAAGCGGTGCAGCAGAGCATTCACCAGAGTGCCGCGGTTCCGGGCATCGTCGGTTGATCCCGCGCCTCGATGAACCATCATTCCGGCGGGCTTGTTGATGACCGCAAGGTCATCATCTTCATAAACCATTTCCAACGGAATATCTTCCGGCACCGCCCGCAGGGGCGGAGCTTGCGCCGAACCCAGCACTTGAATGCGCTCCCCTCCGCGTAATCTGAGAGAGGGTTTGGCGTGCTGGTCATTAACCAGAACTTTGCCTTGTTCGACCAATTGTCGTACTCGAGCGCGGCTGACCTCCCCGAGCTGTGAAACCAGATACTGGTCGAGCCGCTTGCCGGCATCTTCGCCGGACGAGATCAGGGAGATTGGATATGGATCTGACACGGGCACTAAGCGCAAAGCACGTGTGGGGCGGGTCTCCGACCCGCCGGCCCGGGTCAAAGACCCGGGCCCACACAGGTGTTCCCATTACAAGGATAACGTGGATAAGTCGAGAATGGCTCTTTCTAACGAGCGGCAGTGGCCGGGGCAGCCTTGGCAGCACGCCGCAGCCAGAGGACGCCGCCGGCAATGACCAGCAGGATGGCAATGAGTTGGGTCCCCGTCATCATTCCGCCGAATACCTCGCCGCGTCCCGGGTCGTCACGCAGGAATTCCAGGAAGTACCGCGCAAAGCCATACAGGAAAAGATAGGCGCCGAGGACTTGGCCATCGAACTTCTTTCTCTGGAAGAACCACATCAGGATGAAGAAGTTCGCCAACTCGACGAGGGCTTCGAAGAGTTGCGTCGGTTCCAAAGCCTGACCTAGAGGAGTTCCGACCCATTGCTGTGCCAGAGGATTGGTGAAAGTGACGCCCCAAAAATGATTGGTAGGCTTTCCCCAACAGCAGCCCGCCGCGAAACACCCGACGCGTCCAATCGCATGCCCCAAAGCCAATCCAGGCGCGAACGCGTCACAGGTGGCCAGCGCGGGCATGTGGTTCTTTCGGATGTACCATGCCGCAGCCATCAGCGCGGCGATGAGGCCTCCCGAGAACACGCCTCCCGCCTGCAAGGTACTCAAGCTCAAGATTTCGCGTGGATGGCTGGTGTAATAGCTGAGGTCGACAAGGATGTAGAGGATCTTCGAGCCCAGAATCCCACACAAGACAACGAGAATACCGAAATTCCAAGCCTTCTCCGGATCAATCGCTTCGCGGCGCGAGTTGCGCACGCTGATCCAGAGTCCAACCAGCACGCCTAGGGAAACGAGAAAACCATAGCTCGGCATGCTGAAGTGGCCGATATGAAAAAGTCGCGGAAACACTGGTTAATTAGATGCGTGAGAAGGGAAATTGATACCGCTTCAGTTTAGCAGAAGAACCTTGTGTGGCCGAGTCACAAGGAGAGCTTCGGGGATAGAATTCCTTCTCTCCGTCCCTCGGTATCCTCGTGGTGAGAAAAACCAAGCCGACCCGCGGGAGCCGTGTGGCGGGCCGAGAATGAACCCGTCATAGACGGTGGGAACCCGCCGCGACCCTTTAGGCATCTCCGCATGGCGGAGCATCGCACACCGGATCGTTTTTTCGAGTCGAGCCCCCGTTCATTCGGTGTTGGTTCAAAAATCGGTTACCACCATCACCAACCCTACAGGCCGGCTTTCCACTCGATGCTAGGGAAAGCTGGGCCGATTCGCAAGAGGCAGGTGGTAAAAAGATGGCAGTCAGCGTGCTTGCGCCGAACGAACCAGCGACCCGCGGGAACTCAGGCGCGCCGGTCTTCATTCAGGACCTCATCCAATGCGTTCACCAGGCGGTGTGTGCGTTTGATGTAATCTCCAGAACCGTTCTCGTGCTGACGTTTGAGAATGTGGTACTCGTCGGCGATATTGAGCGCTGCTAAAACCGCCAGACGCAGCGAGTCGACGGTCGAAGTGGCCTCGGCCACCGCACGCATTTTCCCGTCCACGTACTCCGCCAATTTCATCACGTACTCGGGATCGGATCCGCGCAAGTTATACGGTTGATCGAAGATTTCGACGCGCACGCTGCTGTTCTCGGGATTCCGGACCGGCTGCTCTTTAGGTAGCGATGCCATGCTGTTTGAACTCCTTTGCGCAGGTCCGCGCTTTAGCCGGCGATTGCTTCTTCGCTGATGGCTTCGATCTGACGCAGCATCTTCTCCACGCGACCGCGCACCTCTTCCCGCTCCTTGCGCAACGCGATGACTTCCTTGCGCAAGCCTTCCAGTTCCTCTTCGCGTTCCTCGATCTGTTCGCGTAACCGTTGTACGTCGCGTTCTGCCGCCATGCGGCCGGCACGCGCGGTCTTGTATAGCTCGATGGTGCGATAAATTTTCTCTTCCAGTGACTGAAATTCGTCGGCAGGAACCTGCGTAGATACCTCTTCGACCGCCTTCACAGACATGAGCTGACTCGTTTCCCGAGAAATTTTGAACCTTGTGGGCGAAGTATACCCCAGAAAGCTGTGGAAGCGACCGGTTTCGAAGGTGCACTAGGTGCACTTGCCACCACCCCGACTGTTTCGCTGGGGTTGCGATGGATGGGGTGCGGGCGGCAGCTCTCATGAACTAGGGCTGAGACCAGTCCTCGAACCTGAGAAGCGGCTGCCGCACGAGCAGTCCTCGCCGGATGACATCGTGAGCGTCACACCCGCCAGGCGCCGGGCCGTTACGGATCTGGGCTCGGAGGACACCACGAATCAACTGGCATGCCTGCTTCACTTCGGGAATACTCAGCGAGCAGTAAACACGGCGTCTCCCGCGCTGCAGGTTGATGACAGCTGACTCCAGCCGCTTTTTGGACGGGCAAGGTGTTGCGAAAGCTGCGGGCGTGGTCAGCACTCGCCCGAGCGGTAGGGAAATCTTGTGCCCTAGCCTTGCCCGAAGGGAAGCGAGCCTGTCATCTCATCCGTCAAGTACTCCGTGGCCAGATCCGCATGCAGCACCAGCCGGGAGCCTGATGCCCTCGGCAGCGTTGCCCGGGGGCGGCGCAGCTTCGAGTTAATCCCCCGCCACCGCCTGCAGATCTTGCTGCAGGCAGGCCTTATCAAGTTGCAGAATTGCCGGGTCCTGACATCCACGTCGCAACTCGGCTTCCAGCACCGCCAGCTGTGCCGCAATATCCTGCTCGGCCTTTCGTTTGCGGATGACTTCCTCGCGATAGCGCCGCAGGAAGTAGTCGATCGTTTCAACCCGGATCTTGATTGAGCCGGAGGGCTTGTTCTCGTCGAGATCTTTGAAGCAGAAGTATGGAGTGCCGGACTGCTCAATAATGCCCTCGATCACGCCATAGATAGGAGCGTCGTGTCCGCACTTGAAGCTGGAAACTTCCAGCGCCACCAGATTAGGATGCCGCGCGGTAAACTTTGCCGCCCAGACTTTGTGATTGGTGCTGCATGAATAGGAATTCTTCCAGGCGTCGCTGATATCCAGCGGGCTGCTGATCACACCCGCCCGAACTTCCTCGCCGAAGAGACGCTGCAGCAGGTCTTCGTCGAGCGGAAGCGTGTTTTGAGAAAAAATCGGATAGCCGAGCTTTTGGAACTCGTCCATGATCTCGTGGTTCAATCCAGGATCGTGATGATAGGGCCGTCCCAGCATCACGATGCCAATGCGGTCCTCGCGCTCCAGTTGATCGAGCACCTGGCGCGCACGGCGGCGAATGTTCGTTTCATATTCTTTTAGAGCCTCGAACCCGGCTTCTATGGCGCGATCATTTTCTTCTTCCGACAGTCCCAGAATCGGCTGCCACCCCTGCAGCATTTGATGAGCGAACAGCTTGCGATCGGCAAAGTTCAGTACCGGGTCCAAATACTTCACCTTGTGCTCGGCGAAGACGTCATTTTCCTTGGTGAACGCGGCTTTCACCGTTTCCGGAGTCGCGGTCACGGTCGGGCAGGCATTCGAGCCTTGCAACTTCACCAAGGGCGTATGCAGGACGTCGTACATCGGGAAGAAGATCACGTTCAGAGGCTTCTTGCGGTGCTTCTCCTGGACGAGGTTGTAGACGTGGGAAATCCCGATCTTGGCAGGGAAGCAGGGGTCAATCGCGCCACGGCTGGCACCCGCACGATAGAGTTCCTGGCTGGTGTAATCGGAGTATACGATGTTCTCGGGTTCGACTCCGAGGCTTTCGAAATAGGCATTGAACAGCGGCGCGTAGCTGTAGATGTTTAGCACGCGCGGAATCCCGATGCGTAGCTGCTTGCGGTTCTCGATCAGTCGAATGCGCTCTTTGGCCGCCTTCGACCAAGCGCGCGTCGGAATCGGATCGGCAACGTTCTTGGCGTTGGTAGGACGAAAGACCTCTTTCGACGCGATGTCCACGAAATTGGGATGCTGGTCTCGGATTGAATCGAGGCCAGCTTTGATGTCCTTCATTTCGCTCACATCTTCCACGCTTCCTTTTTCGCAGGTAGCAATAATCAGCCTCTGCTCACCTTGCATCAGCGGAACCTTGGTTACCCGCTTGATGGGAACGAAATCCTTGGCGGGCTCGGTTCGGATGTCGATAAAAGTTCGCAGGCAATTGTTCTTGCAGAAATTGCAGCGCGTAGCCTCGTTGCGCGTCGTCCGGTATTCGATTTTCCGTACTGCATCCAAGCCGACGAAGGTCGTACGCTGACCGTTCCGCCACAGGCGCAGCGATTCCTGCGCCGCGCCGATTGCGCCGGACTCTCCGCAGTGCTCGTGCACGATGATTTCCGGTTGCTTCCCGGCGGCCCGGAAGCTATTGCGAATGAAGTCCACTTCCGCTTTCACCACAGCAAGATTATTTTGCGTGCCGCCTTGCAGGACAAAGCGCGTGCCTAACGCAGCGAGATTTGGGATGCTGGCTACATAGAGGAAGACATTCTTCGGTAACACGGCCGCAAGCCCGGCGAGGATTTCCTCCGCGCGCCACCCTTGTCGCTGGAAATTAACGATGTCCGACTGCATGAACACCGCGCAGCCGTAGCCAAAAACCGGCATTGCTTGCGCGGCAAACGCCAGATCGGCGTATTGATTCACATCGAAGCCGAAGCCTTCCGCCGTGGATTGCAGGAAGTATCCGTTGCCGGCGGAGCACTGGGTGTTGAGCTTGAAATCCTTCACGCGGCCGTTGTGCAAGATGATGATTTTGATGTCCTGCCCGCCAACGTCCACAATCACGTGCGGATCCTCGTAGAACTTCAGCGCCGATTCCGTGTGGGCCACTGTCTCAACCAGCGCGACGTCGGCCTTGAGCACGTCCTTCAGGATATCCTTGGCATAGCCCGTCGTGGCCACGCCGAGTACCTCCAATTTCGCGTTCTGCGCTTCTACCTGCCCGCGCAGATTCTCGAACATTTCGATCGTGTCCTGAATCGGATTGCCATTCGAGAGCTGATAAGACTTCGAGAGAATGTCTCCATTCTCATCCAGCAGGACAGCCTTGGTAGAAGTCGATCCGCCGTCGATGCCGATGAAGCCGCCGACCGTGGTTCCGCTCTGAAAGACCGCTGGAGTAAATTTCTTGCGACGGTAGCTTTCTTTGAAGCCATCAAGTTCTTCGGGACGTTCGACAAGGCCCTTCCCGCCCGCTTTCGCCTTTTCCTCTTGCCGGCCGTATTCGATGTAGTGGACCAGGTTGTCATAGCCGCGGTAGCAGCCCACGCAGTCATCTTCGCTGCGGCCAAACTCGATTGCTCCCAGGGCGGCAAAATACTGAGCATTCTGTGGCACCTTGATTAGGTCTTCCGGTCTGGCGCCCTCGGGAATGGTGACCTTGCGCTCCTGCCACATGCGCGGAATGTTGGCCTGCCAGGCTTCTCGCATGCCGCGAATGAAGCTGTTAGGACCTCCGAGAAGCAGCACATGCGGCCGCAAAGTATGCCCGCGCGTCAGAACGCTCAAGTTTTGCAGAACGATGGCTTCGAAAAGGGAAGCCATGAGCTCATCTGGCGGGGTTCCCACTTTTTGCAGGCTATTGATGTCGGTTTCGGCGAATACGCCGCATTTGCCGGCCACTTTGTGAAGCTTGATCCCGTGATATCCCTGGTTCCCGAGTTGAACGGCGGGAATTTTCAGCTTGGCGTTGATTTTGTCGATGACCGCGCCTGTACCGCCGGCGCACTTGTCATTCATCGAGGGGATCTTCTTTTTGCGCCCGGTCTCTTCGTCATCCTTGAAGACAATGATCTTGGCATCCTGCCCACCGAGTTCGATGACGGAATAGACCTCAGGGTGCAGCTTTTCCACGGCCAGGGAGACCGCTGTCACCTCCTGCACGAACTTCGCGCCGATCTGATCCGCAATCGCGCCGCCGCCGGAGCCGGTCATAAACAGGCGCGTGTTATGGCGGTTGATGCCGGCGTCCGCCTCCATGCGCTTTAAGAATTCCAGCGTTTTTTCCGGCTGTTTGGTTTCGTGGCGCTGATAGTCCTGCCAGAGCACCTCGTCGGTAGCGGAGTCAACGACGACCGCCTTGACCGTGGTGGAACCCACGTCAAGTCCAACCAGGAACCCGGTGCTGTGATCGTGCGGCTTTGGCGCCGCTTTCGGTTGCTGAACCGGCAAATCCAGGGGGGCGATTTGGACGAGCTGTGGACCTTTATGATCGTGCATTCCTGCCTCTCCGTGTGGTTATGCAAATGCCAAGAAAGCATCACCGCCGAGACCGCCGCCCAGAAATTTCTCTGCCTGCTCGGCGGTTTCAGCGGCGAAATATTTAGTCCCCCGAGGTCGCCGGGATGGCCGAACCGCCTACCCGCACCCGTTTCCAGAACCGCGTGTCCTTGTCGATTCGTTCGCTCACGTGCAGGATGAATTGCGCCGCCGTTCCGGCCACTCCTGCGCGATGCGGCACGTGATAGAACGGCCGCTTCAGTTCCGGATGCTCCTCGATGTACGCACGGATTTCATTCAGACTCTTGCCGGTGGACTTGAGGCACTGCTCGAACTCGGTCTTAGCCTTGACCTTGGCCTCGCCGAGGGCCATTTGCACCCGGCTGTGCGCGTTGACCTCGCCTTCGCCGGATGTCTCGATGGGAAGGAAGATCATGTCCTTGAATTTGTTGATCACGGCCGATTGCACTCCGTCGGACTGCGAAGACGGCATGCATCCGAACGGTTTCAGCGCCAACACCATGTGGCAGAGTTTGTGGACGGTGTAATACACGTTCTTGCCTACTTCGAGGTGCCCCTCGCCGCCGCGCGCAAACTGGTTATAGAAAGGATGCGCCAGTTCTGCCAGTTCGGCTTGTGGCGCGAGGTGATGGGTAATACCGCCAAGGTGCTTGATCGTGCGATGGTAGAAGTAGTTCCACATGCGTTCCCCGGCGCCAATCCCCCACAGCTTCTTGCGTAGGCCGATGTAGTTCGCGAACTGCTTCTTGAGCTCGTACCACTCCGGATTCCGGTAGGGGCGATTCACCGGCCATTTTGCTTTGGCGTGTGCTTTGGCCTGGTACATCAGATAAGCCACCCAGGTGGCGATCGGTTCCACCAGCACCTGGGCGCCTTCGCGTTCCAAAAAGTCGAACATGTGGAAGTTGCCATCGCCTTCGGTGATCTGCGCCCAGAACTCGCCGGTGATTTTCACCAGGGGCTTCACCCGCGTGCGGTCCACTTCGACGGAATCCAATTTTTCGCGGGCGGAATGAAGAGCATGGAGGTAGTCCTTGCCCCACATGTGCTCATGCCATTTGCCGAAAACATTAAACGTGTTTCGTAGGATCTTGTTGCTCTTGAATTTCGGTTTCGTCCAGTCGGGCGCGCGCTGTTCGATTTCAAATGACCTGCGATTTCGCAAATCCTCGCAAAGTCCAGCCACGGTTTCACGGAAAACGCGATCCGTCTCCCCTGAATTCAGCTCGTACGGGCGAATTTGATAAATCAGATCGTTGATCACATCGCCCAGATGCATGGCATTGAGCATGCCAAACCCGAAATCAACGGTGAATTTCAGCCCGGGCTCTCCCGAGGCTGCCTTGATTCCATCGCTGTCTTTGAACAGCAGCACGCGGAAACCATCGAAGCCCGCGTTTTTCAAAGCGAAGCGATACTCGGCCTCATACATGCCGAAGCGGCAAGGCCCGCAAGAGCCCGCCGTAAAGAAGACGTAGTGGTCCAAAATCTGCTGGCGCGAGAGGCCCTCTTTCTCAAGAAACTGGAGGTACTGCACAAGGTTGCCGACCGTGAAATAGGTGGGATTGCATTGGCCGTTATTGCCAAATTCCTTGCCGGTCTGGAAGGCGGCGACATTCGGTACGGGCAGCTTCTCGCAACGATAGCCGCAGCCCTGGAAGACGGCGCGAATCAGATCTTCGTGCTTCCAGGTAAAGCCGCCGAACAAAATCGTCACCCGGCTGCGCTCGTCGGCTGTGAACGCCCGCTCTACCGGACGATGGAAGTGCTGGGGCTGGTCCAGTCCGGCAATCTTGCGCAGGCGGGCCCGCTCGGCTTCTAAGCGTCTCTTGATCTCAGAGTCATTCTCAATCTGGACGAAATTCGTCGCCATGTCTTCCTCCGGCGTGATCAACTTAGTTGATGACGAATGGCTGGGAAATTTGGGGTGAAGGCGCGCCTGCGATTTTGCAGAGCTAGAAGGCAGGAGACAAGTGAGGAACTCCCGACCACTTCAGGCCTACTGAAAAACGGCATCCGAACTCCAAAACTGGGCTGGGAGATTCGAAGTCTTACACTGGTGGAACGGTTGGGAGACAGTTCCGCTAGCGCCGGGTTTTGCAGTGATTTCCGTTTCGGTGCTTACTGCCCGAACGACGTAACCTTGGGTCCGTTACAAAATCTAGTCCGCCCTCACGAGCGGCGATGATACAGCAGTAATTTTTAGCAGAAACCGTGGCCCGGTTCAAGGCTGCCCAACGATTTTGCCAAACGATTTCAACACACGCCGGATGTTGTGTTGCCGCCCCTTCACAGGCGCTCGGTCATCGCAGAAATTTATCCCTTAATCTTTCTGCCCGCTCCATCCCACTGCGCCGCGGTATCTTTGAAATACGAATAATTTGCCAGGTGGCAGCCGATGGCGGCGTGGTTGCCGAACTCTTCGTTCTCCACCGGCTTTTTGCGCGTGCGAACGGAGTTGAAGAAATTTGCTTCATGGTCGGCGAGATCGCTGTAGCCGAACGGCACCCCGAACGTCTCGACTTCCTCTTCCACTTTGAAATTCGTCGGACTGGGCAGCGGGTGCTCGGCCTCCCATTCGGCCAAATACTGATTCCGCAATTGCCCAGGCCATCCATAAATTGAATAGCTCTCCGGTTGCGGACGCGTCTTCTGGGGCGTGTACGTCAAAGTCGAGTCCTTGATGATCAGCGTGCCCTTGGTTCCGAAAAATCCGATGAACTCGCCCTGATCATTATTCAAATTGCAACGCAGATAGACGCGGAAATTCGGATAGTCATATAGAGTCTCGATGAGATCGGGAAAGTCCCGTCCATCTTTCCAGCGGAACAGCCCGCCGGCGGAGCGTGCCCGCTGGGCCACGGCATTCGCACCCGTGATGAAATGAATTCCCGAAATCAGGTGCACGAAGAGGTCTCCAGCCAGGCCTTCTCCATAATCGGTGAAACACCGCCAGCGGAAAAAACGTTCGGGGCTGAACGGCCGCCTGGGGGCGCCGTCAAGAAATGCGTTCCAGTCGATCGTCTGCTCACTGGCATTCCGAGGAATGGGATAGACCCAAGCCCCGCTGGCCGAATTGCGGTCCCAATACGCTTCGATTGAATACACCTCTCCGAGCTTGCCGGAGTCATAAATTTCCTTGGCTTGAGCATAGAGAATCGAAGACACGCGCTGGCTTCCGATTTGCACGATGCGGTTGGTCTTCTGCGCCGCCTCAACCATCGCGAAGCCGTCTTCGACCGTGTGGGACATCGGTTTCTCGCAATAAACATCCTTGCCGGCGGCGCACGCGTCCACGAACACCTTTCGATGTTGATGGTCGGTGACCGCAAGCAAGACGGCGTCCACATCTTTGCGGTCGAGAACCTCCTTATAATTGCGCGTCGCCGGAACAGTGTTTTTCACCGCTTCCTGGGCGGCAGTATGTCGCGAGTCATAGAGATCGCACACTGCGACACATTCAGCTCCCGGCACGCGCAAAGATGCCTCCAGCAACTCACATCCCCGCACCCCCGTGCCGATGGAGGCGAACCGCACGGTGTCGCTGGCCGGAACTGGACGGGCCGCTCCCCAAAGCGGCTTCGGCTCAAGCAAGGTAAATTTTGCCGCTACCCCGGTGGCCACAGCTCCTGTCCCAATACGCATGAAGTCACGACGAGTCCACGAACGCTGGTTCATGAAAATTCTCCGTTCCTATAGAAAAGTTGGCAGCTTGCGCCTTGGGCCGAACCTGCGCTGTCATGCGCGAAGGTTTTGTGCGCTGGGAATTATTGCATATACCGGTTACGCATGGGTGGTACGGAAAGACTGCAGACATCGATTAGCGGTTTCGAGTTCGGAAAAGCGGCTGCCTTCCTGCTCGAGGAGATAAAATTCGACTCCACCACCCTTCTCGGCGGCAGCAAAGATACTCTTCCAGTCGGCACTGCCCTCGCCGAACAAGACCTTGTAGCCTTTGGCCGGATCGGAAGACCAGTCCTTCAAGTGAAGAGACCGGATCCGCCCGGGATTGGCACGAATCCAGGCCACCGGGTCCGAACCTGCCTCCAGGCAAGTGCCGACATCCAGCTGAAGCATGACCGACGGCTTCGTATTCTTAGCGATTACTTCGATCGGGCGCACCCCATCGACTGGCGTGAACTCGGGCTTATGGTTGTGGTAGCCAGCCTTAAGGCCTGAGCCTTCCAGTTGCTCGGCTGCGGAGTTCAACCGCTCGGCGAGCAATTTCCAACTGTCCGTACCTTTTCTCAAGTCCGCGCTTGCCATCACCAGGTTCTTGCTTCCCAGGACCAGATTCAGGTCACGGGCGTGATTAATCTTGTCCGCGTCGAAGTAGTGTTCATCGTTGTGAGTCGAGAAACAGCGGAGGCCCAGGTCGTCGAGAAGCTTGCGCATCTGCTTGGCTTGCGCTTCGCTCCACTCAAAATAAGGAGCGTAGAATTCCACGCATTCATATCCCATCTTGGCGACCGAGCGCACGGTGCCTTCCGGGTCTTGCTTGAGGGCGTCACGAACCGAGTAGAGTTCCAAGCCAATTGGAATGGAGCGAGACGCGGCAGTCTTGAGCGCCCAGGGAAGCAACGCGCTTAAAGCGAGGAACGAGCGACGAGTGAGGGACATGCGGGAGATCGTACTCCGATGGTCGGAAAAGCATCAACCCCTCGACTACCGCCGGAGGGATTTGAACGTGACCTCTAAAAACTCGAGATTCTCCGGTGAGAGCCTTTGGACTGAATCGCGGGCGAGCTTATCCGATATGCCTTTCGGACTTGGTCTCTCTACCCGGACGACGGGCCACCTTCGTCCGGGCTCAGACCGCAAAGTCACTAAAGCAACTTTTCTGACTTAGGAAACATCTGAGCCCCATAAAGGTCCCGTTCCGCAACAGCCAGCCGAGTCGGTCGGGAATGGGCCAGGCGCAGAAACCGACGGTTCCCTACGCGAAGGACTGAACCATAGGAAAGGGAAGAATAACCATGAAACGACCTTCCAAGGGTCTGGTACTCGCTTGCATATTAACTGGGCTGAGCCTGCTTCAAATGGCTTGTGGCAATTCCGGCCACGGAGGAGGCACGCCGCCTGGACCGCCCGGACCGCCTGGACCCCCCGGAGGAACGCCGGGATGTGGTGTTCCGGTTTCCTCTCCCGCGCTGAATCTGCCTGTGGGGCACGTTTTCATCGTGGTCGAAGAAAACCACAGTTATTCGAGCGTCATCGGCAACGCCAGCATGCCGTACTTAAATCATCTGGCGACCACCTACGCCTACGCCTTGAACTACTTTGCAAACACGCATCCTTCCATCGGCAATTACTTCATGCTCACCACCGGACAGATCATCACCAATGACGACGGCTTTTCTGGGGACGTCTCAGCCGACAACATCGTTCGGCATTTGATCGGCGCCGGGAAAACCTGGAAGGAGTATTCCGAAAACCTCCCCTCGGTCGGATACACCGGCGGTGACACTGGCGGCTACACCGAACACCATAACCCCCTGTCTTATTTTTCCGACGTGCGCGGAAACAGCACCCAGGCCCAGAATCTGGTTCCTTTTACCCAGTTCGCTTCGGACTTGGCCAATCACACCCTCCCGAACTACGCTTTCATCGTTCCCAACGACAATGACGATGGCCATAGCGGGAGCCTGGGGCAAGCGGACTCTTGGCTTTCGACCAATATCGACCCGCTGATCGGCAGCTCCGATTTCAACACGCCTGGTGGGGGGCTTTTGATCGTCGTCTTTGATGAATCAGTGGACTCCGACGCGGTGAACGGCGGCGGACATGTCCCCTGGGTGGTGGTCGGCCCCGACGTTAAGAAAGGTTTCACCTCGACCGCTTGTTACCAGCACGGAAGCACGCTGCGCTTCATGTCAGAATTGGTTGGCCTCAACAGCTTCGCTGGCGCAGCAGCCACCGCACCCAATATGGCGGAGTTCCTCTCTGGACATTGAGGCTCCCGGACTAAAGCACCGTCACCGATACGGTTCATTTCTGCGCGCCCTTACTGCAGCGGTTACGGTAATGATCGGCAAGTTTTGATTGGATTCCAAGCCCGGGTTATATGCTGCCGTCGGGCCATTGGCGGGTGGCAGCTTTTTGCAAAGCTGGGGAGCCAAGGAGTTCAAGCCTCAACTCACGCCGAGAGCGTTTGCGAATAGAGCCACGGTTAGATCAACCGTGGCTCTCCTATCATCCGAGAGAACTTACCGCGGACGAGCTTAATGCCATCTCAGCGCCGTCATCAGCGTTATCGTGAACGAGCGTACGAGTTCGTCAGGCGGGAATACGGGATCGACGACGGCTGCAGGTTACGGGACCGAGCCTCGACATCGTCGTCGCCTGCGCCCTTGCGCCTCTGCTTGGCTTGCGCTTCACTCCACTCAAGATAAGGAGCGTAGAATTTCACCCATTCGCATCCCATCTCCGCGACGGAGCGCACGGTGCCTTCAGGATCTCGTTGGAGGGCGTCAGGAACGAGGCTCGAGAAAGGGCCGTGCCGCAAATCGCACTCCGGGCGGAGGAAAATCACGCCCCATGAGACCAGTTCTTGCTCCCCCGCTCGGCCAGCTTGCGTGCGTCCACGAGTTTCAAGCGGCTGCCGCGGCTGCCCTTGGGGGCTGGCTACTAAAGAAAATCCCGGGTAATATCGCGAATCTATGTCTGTGCCTAGCCGCGTTGAATTCAGCACCGCCGCGCGTGCGGGCGCCGACCGTGCATTTTGGACGGGCGACCTGACGCTCGTAGCCTGTCTGGCAATCGCCACGGTGGTGGTTCACGTACTCAGCGGCGGCAAATATGGCTTCCAGCGCGATGAACTGGCTACGCTGGAAGACGCACGCCATCTGGCGTGGGGATATGTGGCATATCCCCCGGTCACACCGTTCTTCGGGCGACTGTCCCTGGAGCTGTTTGGTACATCGTTGGCAGGATTCCGGTTTTTTGCGGGTGTAGCCCAGGCCATGGCAGTGGTCTTGACCGCTCTGATGGCCCGTCTGCTGGGCGGCGGAAGATGGGCGCAACTGGTGGCAGCCATGGCCGCCGTGCCGTTCTGTTTGGCGGGCGGCGCACTGATGCAGTATGTATCGTTCGACTACCTGTGCTGGGTACTGACTGCTTATTTGACACTCCGGCAGCTCCACTCGGATGATCCTCGCTGGTGGCTTGCGGTCGGCGCCGCCATCGGATGCGGAATGCTATCGAAATATTCGATGCCCTTCCTTGTCGCCGGCCTGGTCGTTGGCGTCTTGCTCACCGACGCACGGCGATACCTGAAAAGCAAGTGGCTGTGGGGCGGCGTGGCGGTTGCACTCCTGATCTTCCTGCCCAATCTGATCTGGCAGGCACAACATAATTTCGTGTCAGTAGATTTTCTGCGGCACATCCATGCGCGTGATGTTGCCGAAGGCAGGCACCGCGGTTTCCTTCTGGGCCAGCTTAAAATAACGCTCTTCGCGTTTCCCATCTGGGTTGCCGGTTTGTGTTTCTATTTGTTCTCGGCAAAGCGGTACCGGACGCTGGGTTGGATGTACGCCGTACCGTTGCTCCTGTTCGTTGTTGGCAAAGGTCGGGACTACTATTTGGCGGGCAGCTATCCCATGCTCTACGCTGCTGGCGCGGTTTGGGTAGAAGGCTGGCTGCCATCACGGCGGGCGGGCACTCTCAGAACCGCTATCTGGGTCGCATTGCTTCTGGATACAACCATTGCCGCGGCGTTTTTCTTGCCGCTAGCGCCGATTAACTCAGCTTGGTTCAAGGTGGCGACCCAAGTCAATGGCGACTTCCGGGAGGAGATCGGTTGGCCGGATCTGGTCGAAACCATCGCGCATGTTCGTGATGGGTTGTCGGTCGACGACCGCGTTCACCTGGGTATTCTGGGCACCAATTATGGCGAGGCAGGGGCGGTGAATCTGTATGGTCCCCGGTACGGATTGCCGAAGGCGATCAGCGGCGTGAATTCTTTCTGGCAACGCGGTTATGGCGATCCTCCACCCCAGGTCCTAATCGTCGTGGGCCGGTCTCGGCGTTTCGTGGAGAGGAACTTCACCGGATGTCACCTGGCGGCGCATACAGGGAACCGCTTGGGTGTGGGGAATGAGGAAACGATCGAGCATCCCGATATCTTCGTGTGCCGCGGGCCGATGCGAGGCTGGCCTGAGTTCTGGAAGGATTTCCGCTACTACGGGTGATCGGCCGGCGATGGCACGGATCGTGCGTGGACGATAGTGAATGGTCGATCTCCTGTTTGAGGGGCGAGCTATGAACCCAGGCAGAGAGGAATTGGACGTCAAGGCTGCCGTTGCGCAGAGTTCTTCTCCGCTCACCGCCACGGATCGATCCCGAGTGCAGCCTGGTCCAAAGACACGTTACCTCCGTATCCATGCGGTGAATGTTTTCGTTCGAGATCAGGATCGAAGCCTGCGGTTTTATCTAGATCAACTGGGATTCAACCTGGCGTTTGACGCTCGCCTGCAATCCGGTCAGCGCTGGATAGCAGTTTCGCCGCCCGATGGCTCAGCCGTGCTCACGCTCATCGCTCCGGATCCGGAGTCTGAACAATACAAGCTCATCGGCCGGCCCACGGATGTTGTATTTGTCACCGAAGACGTGACTCGAACCTACCTGGAGTGGAGAAGCCGTGGGGTGCGCTTCCGCTTTGCCCCGCGTCTACGTCGCGTGCGATTCGAGCACCGGGTTCCGAACGACGCGTCGACCGGTCAATCGGTCCCGGAGGAGAATCCGATCTGGGGCGGGGTGTTCACGCGCTTCGAGGATATCGATCGAAACTCCTTTGCGCTGGTGAGCTTCGACGAAGTAAGCCGTGCGGTCGAGGAACAAAGACGCGCGGCCGCGGCCAAGCAGGAGGCCGAGCGGCGAGCGGCACAGGAACTGGAGATTGCGACACAGTTTCAGGCAAGGCTGTTTCCGCAGGCACTGCCTCCGCTCAAGACACTCGACTATGCGGGAACCTGCGTCCAGGCTCGGTCGGTGGGCGGCGACTATTATGATTTTCTGGACCTGGGGCGGGACCGGCTGGGGCTGGTGGTCGCCGACGTCGCTGGCAAGGGAATGCCTGCTGCTCTTGTGATGGCGAATCTGCAGGCCAATCTGCGCAGCCAGTGCGCGATCGCACTGGAACACCCGGAAAAGATGCTGAGATCGGCGAATGAGCTCTTCTACAACAACACGGTAGACGCCATTTACGCCAGTCTCTTCTTTGCCGAATATGACGACAGAACGCAGCGCTTGCGCTATGCCAACTGTGGGCACCTTTCGCCTCTCGTTCTCCGCGGCGACGACAGGATTGAACACCTTCGAGCCACCTCGACCGTGCTGGGACTGTTTAAGGAATGGGATTGCTCGATCACTGAGATCCAGCTCTTCAGGGGAGACACTATCCTGCTCTACACCGACGGAGTCACCGAATCTTCGAATGCGGCCCGGGAAGAATTCGGCGAGCAACGTTTGATTGAAGGGCTAAAACGATGTCGGAAGCTGCCGCCGAAGGCGATGCTGGCGTCGCTGGTTGATGAAGTTATACGATTCAGCCCGCACGAGCAGTATGACGACATCACTTTGATCGTCGGTAGCTGCATAGAGCCGGTCTCGTAAATCTCGTAAATCGGTCGACTGAGCACTTTATTTTTATTACGGGCTTGAGACCGTTAGCCACCGCGGTCAGCTTTTCGACTTTTTCCGCAGCCTGTTCAGGCGCGCCAATCGCTCCGGCAATGATGAGATCAGCCGCTGGGCCAGCTGGGCGCTGATGGCTGTTCCTAACCCGCAGAGCTGGCCGCTATGGGAGGGGAGTGCAGTCGTTAATTGGCGGCTTGGCTTGACCTACTGGGGTGTTAAGCGAGGGAGACAGGTCGAAATCGAACATGTCTTCGAGTGTATTGGCCTTCTGATCGCGCGATGTGAGGTGCAGGGGTTGTGCTCCCGCGTTCAGGAACCGCTTTTCGATCAAGGCCAGCAGGGAAGTGTGATCGCCGACGGTGTGGGAAACGTACTGCGGCTTGGAGAACGGTGATACTGCGAGGAACGGAACCCGCACTCCCAGCTGATTGAAGTTGGCGCAGGCCGCGGGATAGGGACCGCTCGGATCCCGAGCGAGGTCGGGACACAGCTGCTCGGCGTCCTTCACGCTGGTATCGGTCGTGCTGACCGGATTCTGAGCGCACTCGGCGCCTCCACCGGGTTGCTCGCTGGCAGGAGGATTGGAGAGATCTTCGCACTGACCGGGATTGATCCCGTCCGGATTCAACCCGCCGGTCTGTCGAGCCCGGGGCGGCTTGGCATGGTCGTAGAAGCCACCGTGCTCGTCGTAGGTGATGAAGATGATCGAGTCTTTCCAGAATGGCCCGTTGCGAACAGCGTTAACCACCTGCGAAACATAGGCTTGACCACGCTGGATATCGGTCGGAGGGTGTTCGTCGTTCTCCAGGGCGTGTCCGGTCGCTCCAAAATTCGGGTCGACGAAGGCAACCTGCGGAAGCGAACCTACTCCGGCCGCCTGCGCCAAGAAAACTGGCAGTGGCAGATTATGAACATCGGCGGGACGGAAGCTGTCACTTTGAGGTACATCCTGGAAATAATCGGCCCAGGAGACGCCGTTCTGATCCAACAAATCAAAAATGGTTCCTGTGATCGGCTTGTAGCCCCCAGGAGGTGGAAAGCTGTCATCGGTGGTCAAATGGCCAAATGAGGTCGCCGCCATCAGGTATGAGCGGTTGGGGAAGGTCGGTCCGAGCACGGAAGCGAATTGCCGGTCGCTAATCGCAAATTTCTCGGCCAGGTCGTAATAAAACGGCAAGTCATCCTGGCTGTAGAAGGAGATTGTCTGGTCTTCCACCGCGCTCTCCCCATTGTCAACCTGTTCTGTTAAGTCATTCACGCGCACGAACCCATCGCTCAGAGCCTGGGACAGAACCTGGTTCGGACCAAGAAAGTTCATCTCGCGATGGGTACCGACCCAGGAATGATCGAGATCCGGCGTCACGCAGCGGCTCAAAGCGTGGAAGGCGAAGACCGTCGAGCCGTTGTCGTCCAGATTGGAATTGGAGCAGGTTAGGTTTCGCAACGCATCGAAGGTACAAGCCAGTCCATCCACACAGTGGTGGTCACTGACCGCGCAAGCTCGCCGTGGCGCGTGATAAGGACTGCCGGCTGTGTACGCAAGGACTCCGAAGTAGTTGTCGAAGGAATGATTTTCCTGCATGACGATAATTATGTGATTCACATGCCGCAGATTGCCGTCTGCGAAGTTGGTTTGAGGAGTGAGTAAGCAGGTTGCGAGAGTCCCGAGGAATGCGACCCAAAATCTTCGTGCCATGGTGCACCTCCTGAGATTTGATTTGTTCGGCAAAAAGAAGGTAGTGGAGTAGATGCTGAAAGATGTAAACGCGGTGTGAATATCACATTACTTTTTTTTACAGGCTCAGACTTAGGAACCCCGCGCCAGGACATGCCGGCGACAGGAAAACTCTTTGCGTCCTCAATCTTCTGATCACATCAGATAGAAGCAGATCACCAAATAAACTAAAACCCTCAACCTAGCAGTAACGGGCCATGCCGGGGGATTGCATGTTGAATGTGATAACCGAGAAGTCCCAAGACGTTCTGATTTTGCGCTGCCGGGGGAGGCTCGTAGCGGGAGAAGGAGCCTGGACTTTGTACAACACGGTTATTTCTCAGCAGAATGAGCGAGCCCTTGTGCTGGACATGCGGGGTGTGAACCGGGTTGATGCGCGCGGCTTGGGAGTTTTGGTGTTTCTCAATCAGTGGGCTACCGGCGCTGGTGTAAGACTCGCACTGATGCCTTCCAAGCCGGTGCGGGAACTGCTCGATCTGGCAAAATTGCATTCTCTGTTCGAGATTTGCTCCCCCGAAAGCATCCCTTCAGACGCGGCCTTGATGAGCAGTCCTGCCGGCGGCAAGGCGTTGAAAGCCGATGCGGCGTGACTTTCGACTCGACGGCGCAGGCCGTGCCCGATGGGCCTACCTGTCGCGTCGCCCATCCCTTCGCTGCTAACAGATAATCCGGGCTATTGGAATTGCGGTCAGGTTGTCGCGCGATGTCGTCAGCTGACTTACTTTGGCTGCGCCACAACCCGCAGATAAGGTTTCAGCGTCTTCCAGCCCTTGGGATATTTTTGTTTTGCTTGCTCTTCCGTGACGGAAGTCGGGATGATGACATCCTCCCCGGGCTTCCAGTTCACCGGTGTAGCCACATTGTGCTTGGTCGTGAGCTGAAGCGAATCCAGCACGCGCAGCACTTCATCGAAATTGCGGCCGCTCGACATCGGGTAGCTGAGCATCAGCTTGATCTTCTTGTCGGGACCGATGATGAAAACGGTGCGCACGGTTGCATTGTCGGCGGCCGTACGCCCCTCCGAGCTATCCCCTGCTTCGGCGGGCAGCATATCATAGAGCTTTGCGACCTTTAGCTCCGGGTCTCCAATCATGGGATAGTTCACCTTGTGACCCTGAGTCTCTTGAATGTCCGCAGACCACTTGCCGTGACTGCTTACCGGGTCAACACTCAAGCCAATGATCTTGCAGTTTCGCTTTGCGAACTCGGGTTGCAAGCCGGCCATGTAGCCCAGCTCGGTCGTGCACACGGGAGTGAAATCTTTCGGATGCGAAAACAGGATTGCCCAGCCATTGCCGATCCATTCGTGAAAGTTGATTTTGCCCTCGGTTGTTTCAGCCGTAAAGTTGGGAGCCTCGGAGTTTATGCGCAGAGACATGACTCATCTCCTTTTATCATTGGAGCAGATTTCGCAGATTTGGATTCAATACTGTTGAGAGCTTAGGGTTCCTGACCGAAATTCCAGCCTAGCACATCCGTCCTTACGATGCCTAAGCGGCGGCGCCGATGCGCCGCATCAGATCTTCCTGCTCCGCCTTGCTTTCGGCGCCGATGGTAAAGGCGTCGAGTAGCTGGAGTGAAAGCGCGAACTCCACAGCCTCGTCTTGGCGGTTCCTGAGGTCGCCTTGGCCTAGGATCTTCATGCCGATGATACCTTTCCCGGCTGCTCGCATTTCCCGGATGACGCCAGCGACGGTTCCCGGATCCGCGTCCATGTGCGAACCAATCGGATTCATGCGAACCAAATCCACCTCGACCCAAGGCGACTTGGCCGCCGCGCGAAGCGCCTCGATGCTGTGACAAGAGCATCCGTGCGTGCGGATGACGCCTTTCTGTTTGGCCTCTGACAGTACGTCCATCACGCCGCGGAATCGCGTCGTCCAATCCTCTTCCGTAACACAGTGCATGAGGCAGACGTCAATATAATCGGTCTTGAGCTCACGCCGGAAGCGGTCGAGGTCGGCGCGTGCACTGTTTGGATCCCGTGCCCACGTTTTGGTCATCACGGTGACCTTGTCGCGCGCAATATGGCTGAGCGCCTCGGCGACATGGGGGTGGCTGCCGTACGAATCGGCGGTATCGAAGAAGCGCAGCCCGTGATCGTAACCGTTGAGGAGGAGGTCGGATAGGCCTTTGACGCCGAGCGCGCTTTGGTGGGAAGTGTGCCCCGCTCCCACCGTGCCGGTGCCCATCGCCAGACGGCTTGTCTTGATGCCGGTCTTCCCGAGTGTGACGGTATCGGTGGCGCTAAACTTTCGGTTGAGCGTCTGACTCACGAGTCCGGTCGCAAACGGCTGTGAGCTAAGCCATACGGCTCCGAGTCCATAAGCTGAGCCAAGGATAAACTCCCGGCGCTTCATGCAATTGCCTCCGCATACAGTTTAAACCTTCGCGGGCTTTGTGAGTGCTGAAGCGGCTGACAGTGCTGACAGTGGCAGCTGGTAGTCGAGTCGTTCGATAAAAGCCTCCGGGCATCCCACCGGTTTCTGGGACGCCCTGACGTTGGCTCATTGATCTGGCAAGCGAACTCGAGAAGATCGGCTGTGGTGGCTCACTTGGACGCAAGTACTGCGACCAATGCAGGCTCAGCATTCGTCGCCAGCTCTTTCTCCAAGGGCGTCATCGGGAGCTCGCGCCCGCGATTGTTACCCCCCACCCAGATTTGATGGAGGAAATACCGGTCGCCGTACCGGCGGAACACCAGCTTGGTCGTCGCTGGTGCCTCATTTTTTTCAACTGGGTGAGAAGTGATAAAACCTTTAGAAACTCTGCCGGAGACGCACAGGATGCGACCGGCGTCGCTCATCGCTGTGATGCTGTATTCACCTGCTGGCAAACTCATCCTTCCGGCTGTGAAATCGAAAGCAATGGCAGCCTTCACCTCGCCAGTCTGGGCATGCAGCGATCCCACTGCGAGCAGAACGACCATTACGAACAGAGGAAACAAATGTTGCTTTTTCATAACTCCTCCTCCTCAGCTTGGTTAAGCGTAGCGCCGAAGACCCTAGCCCACTTCTTCTGCTTTTACCTCTTGAAGACCCCCGGGGTGAGGTGCTTTCACCTTGGCCGCCGAGCTAAACAGCACTCGCTATGCCAAACTAGCTGTCAGTTTCGCAACCTCGTATTCGACCTAGCTTGCTAGGACATTGATACGGCTGCCGTAACAGAAGGTCACCTCGGGCGGCGGTCCCATTGCGGAAGCTGCGCTTTTCCCATCCGCGGCTATCCATTCGGATATCGCTATCACCGGTGAGATAGCACTTTACGGTCTGGAGCCGGGGGCGCGGGAAACCGGAATTGAAGCGGAGGTTACTTCCGTGACGTAGATGGAACTGTGGGTCCGGGGTATGCTTCCACCCCATGAACGCAACCGGGTCAAGGATTGGACATTTATTCCTGCTAGGCATCGTGCTCTCAATCAGTTCGCTGATGCAGGCACAGCCACAAACCAGCGCTAAAGTTCGTGCGAACTTTGCCCGACAGTTCGAGAGCAAGCTGTTGGCAATGGGGATTCCCGCGCGCGTGACGATCGCAGGCAAAGACAACACGATGCTCCGCGTGCAATCGTCAAGATTAACCCCGCAGAGAGTCTTCAAAGTAGTTAGTTCGCGGGCGGTTAGCGAGCAGGCGAAAGGAATCGGATTTAAAGAGATCGTGTTTTCCGGCGGCGCAGCCAGAGACTGTCGCGAATGTGGGCAGAAATGGGACTACAACATCGAGCGCGAGTCGATGACCTGGTTACCGTCGCCCGGGGCGAGCAGCAAGGGACCGATCACACGTTCCCCCTTCCACCAGGTTAAATACAGCTACGCCAGGCTGGACGGAGAGCCTGGCATGCCGGTTACGAAATCGGCCGGCCCGAGGCTTTAAACACGAAGTCGATTGTCTTCGACTCTCCCGGTACAACCTTGATCTTCTGCGTCATAGTCCCTAGTTTTTCGTGCCAGGCCTTAACGGTGTACTCACCCGGCGGCAGATCACGCAGGTCAAAGCTCCCGTCTTTCCCCGTGACGGCGAAGAACGGATGCTTGAAAACCGCGATGTAGCTGCGCATCCAGGGATGCACGTTGCATTTCACGGGGATGGCAATCTCCTCGCGCGCGAAGCTTTCTTCAATCGTGCTGCCGCCCGGTTCGGCCTTGTTCCATTCACGATTGTTGGCGGGGACGGGGTGAATGTTGTGAATCGTGTTATCACTGTTCACTACTTTGATCTTCTGGTTCGCGCGGACCGCAGCCACGTGGGGCTGATACACGCATCCCTTCTGCTCGATCACTGCCGGCGCGCTGGGAACGTCGAAACTCCGGTCGCCCAGGCCGTCGGAAATGAAGACCACAACGTTGCCCAGCGCGCCATCATTTCCCACCACAAAATCGTCACTGACTACTGCGCCTGCGTGCGCCTTCGCACAGCTCGGATCGGTGGACATGTTGATGCGAGTGTGCGCGGGGGCGGCACCTTCAAAACGGACTCTGCCCATCAACGCAGAATTGCCTGATCCCGACGGATTATTGCTGGGGGCCGCGCTGCTGCCCGCACGCGAGTTTTCGAAACTTGCCACCAGCATGAAGAGAACAGCGATCAACCTGAGAGACAACGCGTGCTTCATAAATGGACATGCTCCTGAGGCGTTTTTTGGGGGGGCAACTTCATTCAGAGCTCAACCTAGAAGGGCGACGAAGTCTGCCCCACAGCTTTCAGTTCCTGCTGGTCCGGCTGGGCGTAGTAACCCTGCTGGTAGCCGGAGGAGTAGGCGCGGCGGTAATACTGCTTGTACTGTTCATTGGCTGCTGCGCTCGTCTGGCCGGCGTTCTTGAATTTCTCGGTTCGTTCAACTTGAAAGGGCTGCGAGAGGCGGCGGTCTCCCGCTCCATCCACCATTCCATCCGCGTAGCCCGCCAGCTGTGCGACCGTAGGCTGAGGCAACGTCCCGGCCTGAGCCGCGGAGAACTCACGGTAACCCTGCTGGTATCCAGCTATGAACAGGGCGCGGTCGGAAAAGGTACTCCAGCGGCCGCTCAACAAGTGGGGTGCTTTGCCGCGCTGAACGTCGAGCTTGGCCTGGAACAGGCCATCGCGGAAAGCCGCATCCGTGATCTGGCTAACGTTGCTTGCGGCGGTTTTCGGGCCGTGCGCCGAGACTACAATTCCCACCGTACTCGCAATGGCCAACGTCAAACCCACCAGCAGCAGCGTTTTTCTTTTCATTGTCCTCACCTCCGTATTGCGAATTCCTGGGCACGCCAAGCCTCCGGCCGTGGAGCATTCAGTCCTCGATCCACGTAGACACACGTAGAGTGAGTGCAATGGCTTCTAATTGCATGCGCACACACCGGCCGAGGCGGGGAAGGGGGTGCTAACCTGGGCAAAATCGGGGTAAGTAGGAAGGATTACCCGGCCTAAGACCGAGGTCCCCCGTACTCCCCCTTCTCTGATTTCCTTGCTATGGCCGCTAAGATCTGTGGCTCCGGGTTCGACCGGAGTCCCTGTCTATCGCTGTACCCTGGGAGCAAGGCGGCCGCAGCATCAGACAGCTTTGGTCATGAAGTGGCGCGATTAACTCCACCTTCATTGCGACCGCCGTCGATTCTGGGCCGGATGCGGCTTTTCATCGTTGCGCAGGCGCAAGCACGGTGTAAATTGACTGTAAAGTTATTGTTAGAAACGCGCCGCAACCAGCGAGAGTCTGCAGTTTCTTTCCCACTTATGCTGAGGCATTTTCCTACTTCGGTTTGGAGGGACTCGCGGTGCTGACCTTTACCGCCGAATCATCGGGCTTCTTGGTGTCAACCTGAATGGTAGGACTGCCGGACATCCTGCCAGTGTCGATCCATACCGTGCCGAGATTTCCATTGGCGTCCAGTGACTGAACCGTTCGGGTCCGCTCCTGGGCGCCGCTGAGGGTCGGTCGGACAATGTCGATGGTCTTCTGCGTCAGTTTCGGACTCTGCGCCGGGGACGCAGGATTGCGCTGCTCTACCTCCTGTACGGTGGATTCTCCGCCGCCAGGGCGCGTCTGGTGAGTCGTGGTAACTCGCTGGTTCAATTGCAGACTGCCATCGCCAACTCCTCCCGGAACCTCGGTGGAGTAACTCTCGACGGTCTGTCGCTTATCTCCTCGATTGTCTTCCGACTCTTTTGTCACCGTTCGTTCCGCGACCGCGAATTTACCGTCAGAGCCCGGCCTGAGAACATTCTCTTCCTTAGTCTGCTCTCTGCCGTTATCTTTAATCACTCCTTCTCTAATCTCGCTGAGCTGCCAATTACCGTTGCTGTCCGGCAGGAGGGTCGATTTTCTATACTGCACCGTGTCTTTGTTTCGCGTGCGATGTTCTTCCATCTTCAGGCTAGGTGCGACCCCGCCATTGATGTCAGGACTTAGAATGGTGGTGGTGATTTCCTCGGAACCAGAACCGGTCGGCCGCGTATTCTCGATTTCGCGCCTGATCACCTGCAACTGACCGTTGACATCGGGGTTCGAAGTCGTGCGGACCGCCTTCTGTTCGCCACCCGGCAGAGTACGCGTCTCTTCTTCAGTCACTTGCGTGAGCTTCTTCCCACCATCGGGATCCCGCCCGAATGCGCGCTCGATCGTTCGCGTCGTGGTTGCATTCACCCGAACCGTTTCCTTTTCCGTATCGAGATAGGGAACGTAGCTGCCGTCCGGCCCGCGCCGTTCGACCGATTGCTGGTCCACGGTACGACCGTTGTTTTCCTTATGGACTGTGGTGGTACGGGTTTGATTCCAGTTCCCGGAAGCGCCCTGTTGCTGGTCGGCGCTTGTCCAGGATTTCTGATCCGTCTGCGCATGACAGAAAGGGGGCAACAGGAGCAGCCCTGAGAGGAACAGAGTTCGCGTTTGCATATACACTCACACACTCACAGCTAACCACTTGTAATTGTCCGACCAGCAAGCCTGGTTGTCCAGCGCCAGTCTTTTCATTCTGGAAAAGGGGCCCGATTTTCCGGGCCCCCTACGATTAATCCTGCGCACCCGCTACTGCGGTTGCTGCGGCGGAGGAGTCGTGCTGGACTGCGGTGTCAGGCAAGGGTTTGTCGCCGTACCGGAGGCCGTCGTGCTGCCTGGAGTCGCAGTCGCCGAAGGCGCGGTTGTGGTACCCGGCATAGCCTCACCACTGGTAGACGGGCTCGGCGCAGTGGTTCCCGGAGTAGTGGTACAGGGAGAAGTACCCGTGGTTGTGCTCGGCGTGGTTCCCGGCGCTGGCGTACCGCTTGATGGCCGCGACGAACTTCCCGTCGCGCTTGAGGTCGTACTTGACTCCGGCGTCGCTGTGCTAGAAGGCGCGGTGCTGGGAGTCGTGGCGCTCGGAGAAGCCGTGCCCGGCGCGGTTGTACCTGGCGTTGTGGTTGTGGTCGTGGTTGAATTCGTGGTGCTGGTGCTGGGTGGCATCGTGCTCGAGTTAGTGCTGGGCGTTGCCGTTTGTGCAGACGGAGTTGCGGTCTGGGTGCCGGTTTCGGGCATCGGAGTTGTGCTCTTGCCCGTCTGTCCCGTCGAGCTTGTATTCGAGCCGGTGCTGGTGCCCGTCTGCTGCGGTTCCAGGTTGGCGGCCATCAGACCTGCGCTCGCGTAATGATTGCCTAATGAAGCAGAGGGCGTGACGCCTTGGGCGGCGCAATGATCTGCTAGCTTGGTCACATCGGTGACTTGAAACACCTGGGCGGCTCGATTGCCGCTTTGACTCGTGCCGCTGGTATTCCCGCTGGTCGCGGTGCTGGAATTTCCGGTCCCCGAAACGCTGCCCGCGCTGTTATTCGGATTGGTGCTGCTTACCCCTGACTGGCTGCTGGAAGAGGCCTCAGGCGAGGGATTTGCACCCGTGCCGGACCCGTCGGGGGAGGTTCCAACCATTCCGCTCGCCGGCTGTCCCGTCACCTGGATTTCTTCGCCCACATGGGTCCGAAGCTTGTCGTTGGCCCCTACAAGGTTGTAGCTGACTCCGCTTTGGCTATCGGTGAGCAGGTAGGTTCCCGTCATCGGCGAGCCACTCAGGCAGCCCTTGATCGTATTTCCGCCAGCCATGCTGCCCGCCGGCGTGCCAGTCGCACTCGGAGTAGATCCGCTCAAGGACGTGCCAGTCGCGCTCTGACCCTGAGTTTCGCTGCTAGGAGAACTGCGGTCGGGGCTTTGGGTCGTAGTCGTCGTGCTCTGAGTGGAAGTCGTGCTTGGCGACGCGCCGGCATTCGCGCCGCTTGGCGAGACTCCAGAAGATGGGGTCGTCTGTCCTGCGCTCGGGCTGGTCTGGCTCGTGCTGCTGGGATATGGACTCTGCGTCGGAGAGCTGCTCTGAGCTGGAGATGTACTCTGGGTCGGGGCAGTACTCGGGGTTGAAGGAGACGTCTGAGTCGTCTGATTGGTTTGACTTATGCTGCTACTCTGTTCTGTGCTGCTGGGAGATATGCTCTGGGCCGTTACCCAGGTGCCGCACAAGAGCAACGCAGACAACATAGTTGTTGTCTTTGCTCGCATAGGAAAGCCTCCATAATGGTTTCCAAAATTAGGTTTCCAATTTCAAGTGTGAAGGCTCTTCAGGGTGCTCGGTATCCAGTAGACCCTTTAATTTGAGGTCGGCATTCCCGTAGTCTTAGGGGCGCAATCGCCTGATTTGCCGGCACTTCAGAGCGAAGGCCGGGCGACCGAGGCGCCGGTCCAGGTGGAAGCCCTTGAATCATGGTTCCCGGAAAGTCGGTCTGGCACGTGCAATTTCCAAGCTGGGGTACTGCTCGCGATCCCGCGCGGCCGAGTTGATTCGCGCCGGATGCGTGACCCTGAACGGTGCCGCTCGTCGAAATCCAGAGACCCCGGTGAACCTCAACAAAGACCGAATCGAGGTCAATGGCAAGAGGATTACGGCAGCGACAAAACTCTATTTCGTCTTGAACAAGCCCCCCGGGGTAGTCACAACGGCCTCCGACGAGAAAGGGCGCAAGACGGTCTACGAGAGCCTGAGAGAAAAGGCGTCCTGGGTTGCGCCCGTCGGCCGTCTCGACAAGGCGAGCGAAGGCCTGCTGTTGATGACCAACGATTCGGAGTGGGCGGCGCGAATTCTCGCGCCGCAAACCCATTTAGACAAGACCTATCACGTGCGGATTGGCGCTCCTGTCGACGAGAAAATTCTCAATTCTTTACTTGAGGGCATCAAAACGGACGAGGGCGAGATCCTCCGAGCCAAGGAGGCGGGCATCGTGCGCGGCGGCGAGCATCGCACCTGGGTTGAAGTCGTTCTGGACGAGGGCAAGAACCGGCAAATCCGGCGCATGTTCGAGCAGCTCGGAATCGAAGTGTTGCGTTTGGTTCGAATCGCTATCGGGCCACTTACCTTGGGAGATCTTGCCAAAGGTAGTTCCAGGCTTCTCACTGCGGCGGAAAAGAAAGCTCTAGACGACGCCATGCAACTCTAAGTTTTTTGTCACCTCGTAATCGCAGCATCGCTGGGTCGAACTTGCTTACTCGGACTTACGCCTTTGTCATGGGAAATCCCTTTTCCCGCCAGCCGCGGACGCCGCCGTCCATGGAAACCACATTCTTGTAGCCCATTTTTTGCAGATTGTCGGCGGCCAGGGCCGAACGGAATCCCCCGCCACAATAGAGAACCATGAGCATATTCAGATCGGGGACGCGCTCTTCGATATCGCGTTCGATGATCCCTTTTCCCAGGTGAACGGCGCCGGGTAGATGGTCTTTCGCGTATTCACTTTCTTCGCGCACGTCGATGAGTATGAACTTCTCGCCGCGATCAAGCCTGGCTTTAACATCATCAATATTCGTTTCTCGCACGCGTTTTTTGGCATCCTCGACAATTTTCAGGAATCGAGGGGAATGCTGGTCGGCCATGGCGGACTCCTCGGGGCTGAGAATCGATGCCATTATTCTAGCCTCTGAGTGTGCATGCCCAACCATCATGAGCGAGCCGACTTGAGAAGCAGCTGAGTGTCCCCATATCCGCCGCTCTGATCGCTTCCAGATATCTCGTGCGTGCTTCGCCGTCTTTGACGGGATTGGCGGAACCCCAAGAAAAAATTGGGGATGGCCAAGCTTCATTACGAGCACGTCCGCAATGAGGCGTGCGCGCCTGCCATTGCGGTTCGGAAATGGATGAAAGATGAAAGATGAAATAAGTACAAGTCGATGGTCAAACCGAACCGCTATTTCATCGTCTGTGTGTGCTGTTCTCAATCTAGCGGACGTCGCCGAACAGGGCTACGAGCCTCTCTCGAATTTCATGAACTGGAACAGCGATGTTTTTTCCCGTAAGCCGGTACGTCCCCGCCCACTTCCAGGTTTCGTCGAACATCTTCCCGTGCCGCTTTCGTACGTATTGGTCAGAGGCCATAGCGAGCGGGCTGGTGCGTTTCGTCACCCATTCCCGCGAACAGTATGTTCTCCCGCTCTCATTCATTTAGTTCCTCCTTAGGTTTGCGAGATTGGGAACTGTCCTCGCCGGTTGTTGCCGGTGCCGTCACTGCCGGAGGGTGATCCCGGTGTCGCCGCACGGATCGCACGGAGCCAATCCTTCGGCGGACGCGGCGAGTCCTTTGCCCCAAGCCAAGGGCGGCCAGGCTCCTTCGAGTTGCTTAATTCGTAAGTTCTTGAATTCAGGACGCATGTCACGCTCTTGTCGCCTGAATTAACCTATAGGTGAATCGGCAGCAGGAAGAATTAAGCTATAAGTTAACAATCACTTCTTAAGAATGTCGTCGATGGCAGGCGCTGCTGAGCCCTGGCCGGCAGCGCGACTGAAAGATGTGCGTGCCTACCAGGTATCCGATGAGACTTCCAACTACAACATCAGATGGATAGTGCAAGCGGCCCGTGTAGCGGGTTGCGGAAACAGTAGCAGCGGTGCTGTACGCGAGCCACTCGACCCAAGGTCGGGCATATTCATGCGCTGCGACGCTGGCCAGGGTCCAGGTGAACAGCGCATGTCCCGAGGGGAACGAACTGTTTAAACCATTGTGCGTCCAAAAACGCCCGTTGCCAGTTCCTTCGGCCGGACGCTCGCGGCCAAATATAAATTGAGTCAGGGTGTAGACGGTCGCGGTATTGGCGAGTGACTCCAGCGCTAATTCGCCGGTTTCTTTGGCATGTTCGTCGTCCGTCTTCATGCCATGAATCCAAAGTCCTCCCAGGGTGCCGGCCGTGCCGATCAGGCCTGCGCTGGAGAGATTGCGGCTCCGATCAAGATGGGTCGTCGGGAGCGCCCGGCTGGCCTGCCGGTCCGTGGCGATCAGTCCCGCCGTGCCGGCCAGAACCAAAGTGTCCCATTTAAGATTGCGAAGCCCGAAGGGAGCGGAGTAGATGTCGGCCTGGTCCTTGCCAAAGCGTTTAACGGCACCCGCCAGTTTTGCGCTGGCAGTGCCCGGCTGAGCCGAAGAGGGCGCGCCGACAGAACCGGTTGGCATTGGGAAAGAAGTAGAAGGTCCCCGAAACACCGCAGATACAGCGCCAGGCATGGCTGGGAGGATCGTCACGGATTGGTTTTGGGAAAAAGCATTAGTGCACAAGACGGGGACCAAAAGGCTCAGAACTAAACCACGCAGCTCCTGGGAATTCACTTTCTCTCCAGCAGTTTCTTAGACATCGACGGCATGTCTAAGATGCGTTTTGTGACCTGCGGGACGGAATTTGTCTAGTCATGCAGCGGGACCAGCCGCCCCGCAACGATGCTGCAAATCAGTGCCTTCGGCGATAGACTGCGTTTAGCGGCGCGTCGGAGGTGCAGATGGGCTCGTCTCCCTATGGTTTCGAGATCACCCAGAACTGCCTGATCTGCAAGCTGCGGGAAGCTGGTTTCTTCTGCGATCTGCCCAAACCTCGACTGCAGGATAGGTTAGGTAGCGAATCAAGTACGCCAGAGGTCACCCACAGGGCGCTGTATTGTTTGTGGAAGGGCAGCCCCCGCGCGGCTTCTACCTCGCTTGCTCGGGCCGGGTCAAGTTGTCCACCACCTCACCACCTCACGCGACGGCAAGACCCTGATCCCGCCCATTGCCCAGGCGGCAAAGTCCTGGGGCTCGACGCCACGGTTCCGGTAAACTCTACGAACTCACGGCGGAGACACTCCAGCCGTGTCCTTGATTTTATTAAGCGCGAGGACTTCCTGTGCTTCCTGCAAAACCACGGCGAAGAGCTGCCAGAACGCTTACGAGATGATCGGTTCGCTGGGCCTGTTTCATTAGCATGGGAAAGGCTCGCTGGCTGCTGGCGTGGTCTTCCGATGGCGAGCCCACCAAGGACGCAATACGCATTAAAGTCTCCCTTACTCATGAGGAAATGGCGCAATTGATCGGCACCTCGCGCCAAACCGTGACCCGCGTTTTAGGTGAGTTCCGCGATAAACAACTGGCACAGCTGCGCTGTTCAACCCTTCTTATTAAGAATCGGGCGGGCCTGGAAAAGCCAGCCCCCGCCTAGTTTTACCCAAGCTTACTTTCCAGAAAACTCCCGTGCCCTCAGTAAGATCGCCGGATTACCGGGGTTACTTTACCCTCCACTTGGCGCAGCATAAGCTC
>Ga0209804_1000423_pt1 | contig 35213 bp, 29 predicted proteins | sample GraSoiAngelo_139_FD_185896 | JGI IMG/M metagenome (GOLD analysis project Ga0209804, IMG submission 185896) | Grasslands soil microbial communities from the Angelo Coastal Reserve, California, USA - 14_0929_12_20cm (SPAdes) (version 2) | ecosystem: Environmental > Terrestrial > Soil > Grasslands ... | reverse complement strand
GGGACGGTTTTTTTTGTGAAACTGTACTCCGTAATTTCTCTTGAGGCTTCGCGCAGGCGGCATGAAAATGACATTGTCGTACGACGGGATCCCCAGCCCTGGGCCCGCCCCGGGCTGGGCCCCTCCTGGTTGCACTCCCTAGTTTTTTCAAGGATGGGTATGAGCACAACCCTCGGTCTTGTGTCGGAACTGGAGCGCATCGCCCGCGAACTCGATTCCGAGGCCGCAGGCGCTGCGCGACCCTCGCTGCCCGCCATTGCAGAAAAGATTGCTAAAATCATTGGAGTCCGCAATGAAGAAGTGGCCGTCCTGGCGGTTTCCAGGAAATGGAAACACCTGCACTTTTTGGTTCCCGAAGCGCTGAGAAATGTTGGCTTCATCCCGCTGACCAGCAATTCCGCCCTTGCGGCGAGGACGGTTCGCGAGAGCCGGCCCGAAATTGACAATAATTTTAGCGCCGCGCGCCACGCCAATGTTTTCGAAAACATAAAGCTCAGCGGCGAACCCCAGGAACTCATCCAGAAAATCATCAGCGCGCCGATTCTCCACGACGGCAAAGTCATCGGGGCCATCCAGGTGAGCCGCAAAGGAGCAACGTCCGTGGCGGCGGGACCGGATTTCACGGCGCAACATCTCGGAAATCTGCTGGCGCTGTGCAAGCCGCTGGCGAAATTCGTGCATCGCGCCGCCGGAGAATAGCACCCGTCAAATCTCTGTTAAGCCCCGTTCACAATTCCGCAAGCCGTTCGAACGCGGCCATCAAAATAAATTGACACTCGAAAACCTTCTTGTTACTTTTGCTTGGCCCTAAAATTTTTTGCTCTCAATCCTGTCAGGGAGGCCCGGAAAACCGGCACCATGGCGTTTGTAGCGAAGAAGATCTTCCTCACAAAAGGTGTCGGGAAACATCGAGAACGGCTCTCCAGCTTCGAGCTGGCCCTGCGCAATGCGGGCATCGCCGCGTGCAACATCGTCCGCGTCTCCTCCATCTTTCCGCCGAATTGCAAGTTGATTTCCCGCAGCGAAGGATTGAAGCATCTCAAGCCCGGCCAGGTGGCCTTCACCGTCATCAGCGAAAATTCCACGAAAGAACCGCACCGCCTCATCGCAGCGAGCATTGGACTTGCGCTGCCGAGCGACAAAAGCATGTACGGCTATCTCTCGGAGCACCACTCGTTTGGGGAAACAGAAGAAGTCGCCGGCGAATACGCCGAAGAGCTCGCCGCAGAAATGCTTGCCACTACTTTGAACGTGGAATTTGATCCCGATTTGTCGTTCGACGAAAAAAAAGAAGTCTACCGCATTTCCAATAAAATTGTCCGCACGATGAACATCACGCAGTCCGCCGTCGGCGACAAGCGCGGCCTCTGGGCCACAGTGCTTGGCGCCGCCATTCTGATCGGCGAAGACGACTAAAGCGCACGGCAAAGCCAGAAAGCACCAGCCCTGCTGGCGCTTTTTGTTTTTGTGCTAAGGAATTCTGCGAGTGCGAAATCCCTGGCGGGAATTACGAATCCAAATCATACGGCGTTTTCAGCCACTTCTTCACTTCCCCGTCGATTTGCTCGGGCGAAGTCAGTTCGATGCGTGATACGGTCTTTTTTGGCCAGCCCGCCGGTATCCATCAGTCGCTTGGGCAATTTCCCTTTGTAAATGTGTCAGCGCAAGCCCGAAGTCCACGCGCGAATTTGTCGTCGGCTTGATTTGCGCGAACACATGCTCGCGATAAAGCGGAACGATCGTGTTTTTCACCAGCGCGAGCCATTCCTCGAGTGAGCGCCCCGTTTCGCTTCTCCGTTCGGCCGCCCGCTTCCGCACCGCCGCACCCGGATGCACGTCGTAAGTGCTTGCAGTTTTGCGGTAGCCATGACCTCAACTCCTTGAAGCAGCGTCGGTTTTCACCAACGCCGCGACAACCAGCCCTATCAGCGTGAAGCCGATGATCTGCGTGACCATATAAGCGGCGGCGTAGTTGCCGGGAAACTCGTACCAATTCCAGTACTCGACGTTGGTTGTCACCGCGGCAAGCGCGCCGAGGATAACCACGAATCCTGCGCGCTCACTGTACCCTCTTCCTGCTGCTGCCCACGAAAGCAGCCAAGCCGCAAGCAAAGCTTCCAGAAGGTTTAGGCCACCCTCTTTCGCAAGTGCCACACCAAAATTAAACGCGCCCGACGGGGGATGGTAGACCAATAGTCCGTGAGGAGACTGCTCATACTTCTTCCTGTACGCCGGCATCGCTGCGTTGCGCTGTTGCATCGTTGGGTTCGGTCCGAGTCCCAGCCCAGGAAAGAGATAAAGCCCAGCCTGGGGTATCGCTGACTGCATCGCACTGAGCACGAGAGCTTCATTGGAAACTTCTCCGACGCCCAATTCGCCGAGCGGCAGAAACTCATGCGCCACAAACAACCAAACAAACATCGTCAGCCCACCCAGGATTCCCGCAATCACCACTCGTTTTGCCATGACTGCACCTCCTTCCAAGATGGAGAAACAACTTTAGGTTTTGCCTGCTTCCCTCCTCGGATTTGTGTTCTTGTAGCAAGGAATTCTCCATTTCATTTGTGGTGTTTGAAGTGGCCAAGTCGCGCCAGCACCGCCCCAACAATCAGCGGCAGGGCCACCGTGGCATCATCGAAAACTTCCGCGAACTGGCCGCCCTCCTCGCGCGGAACAAATTTCCCCCAGGAAACGGCTTCGGAATACGTGCTGCCACTTAGCCCTCCCCAGCTCACCGGCTCCGGACAAATGCGCACGCCGTAGTCATAGCGCTTGAGCGGCAATTTCTTATAGCCGCGCCGAGCCAGCAGCTCCGCGTACACGCCAAATTGCTGCGACCAGTTGCGCGGCACGCCGCCGCCCACGGTAAAAATTCCCATTCGCTTGGTCGCCATCATGATCCCGGCGAATTTCTCAAAATCCTCAAAAGGATCGAATCGCAGAACCGGCCGGCTTTCTCTCTGCCGCGCGATTTTATGCAGCGCGAAGTCAATGCCCAATTCGGAATCGCTAAACGCCGGCACAAAAACTGGAACATTGTGCTCGTACGCCGATTTCAGGATTCCCCTATCCGCCGCCTGTTTGTGCAGGTACTCGCCAATACGATGATGAATCTTCCAGCTGCAAACCACTTCATTCGCGTCCCACTCGTCCAGCAGGCGCTGCATCACTTCTTCGACGTGATCGAGATTGACTTCGGGCTCGAGCGAATCGTAAACGCGGTTGTATCCGGCCTCGAACAGCGTCTTGTCGTCCATTCTCGGGTCGTAGCGGAAGTGCGAATGGCCCGTCGCTTCGACCAAGCCGTGGGCCATCAGCGCGCCCGTCGAAACAATCGCGTTCACCACACCCGATTCGATCAGGTCGCAGAAAATCAGCCCCATCTTTCCAACCGTCAACGCTCCGGAAAGCGTCATCACGACGAAGCACTCTTTGTCGCGGGCCATTGCCTCGAGGACGTCCGCGGCGTCTCCGATTTGCCTCCCGGTGAATGCGGTATTGCCCATGGCGCGAACCAATTCGTCAATGGTGCGGCAGCGAGATAAGTCCAGCGGAAAAATCGGCCGGAGCTTATCCTTTACCGGGTCGTGCAACACCCGCTCGGTCACAGTCTTTTTTTGCTGCTTCCCCATCGCGTCTCCTCAGACTGAATAGGTTAATTTCCTGGAGCGAATGAACTGCAATCTTGCCGGTGGTTCGTGGTGATGCTTGTATGTTCGCATGATTTTTAGTACAAACGCGGCACAAAGAAAAGCAAAATCGCGCATGAAAAGCCGCTTGTTGCTCATGCTAAACTAAAATCCATGGCAGACAAATTCACCGTTGGGCTCGTGCAGATGAGGTGCACGACGAATGTAGAGGAAAACCTCGAACGCGTCATCGGGAAAATCCAGGAAGCGGCTCGGCGCGGAGCGCAAATCATCTGCATGCACGAATTGTTCCGCGGCGAATATTTTTGCCGTAAGCAAGACGCGGATCTTTTCAATCTCGCGGAGCCCGTGCCGGGGCCCACCACGGAAAAACTAGCTCGCGTCGCCATAGAAAGCAAAGTCGCTCTCGTCGTCTCGATTTTCGAACGCCGCGCCCCTGGCGTTTATCACAATAGTTGTGCCGTTCTCGATGCCGATGGACGCTTGCTCGGAAAATACCGCAAGATGCACATCCCGGATGATCCCCTGTATTACGAAAAATTTTATTTCACTCCAGGCGATTTGGGATTTCCGAATTTCGATACGAAGTACGCGCGCATCGGCGTCCAAATTTGCTGGGACCAGTGGTATCCGGAAGGTTCACGCCTCACCGCGCTCAGCGGCGCTCAAGTGATTTTTTATCCTACAAGCATCGGCTGGCATCCTCATGAGAAGGCGGAATTCGGCGCCGCACAGTTGGAAGCCTGGAAAACGATTCAGCGCGGCCACGCTATCGCCAACGGGGTGTACGCCGCCGTGGTCAACCGCGTCGGCTTCGAAGGCCACCCGGAAAATGGCGATCCCGGACTGGAATTTTGGGGCAATTCCTTTGTCGCTGATCCTTTCGGCCAAATCATCTCCGAAGCTTCGAACTGCAAGGAAGAAATTTTGGTCGTCGAATGTGATCCCGCCAAAAGCGAAGAGACTCGCCGCAACTGGCCTTTCCTGCGTGACCGCCGCATTGATGCCTATCAACCCATCCTCAATCGCTGGCTGGGCGAAAAATAAAGTGTCTTTTTCCCTGCTCCCCGCGACCTCATTATCCGCCGTTTTTTGCCAGCTCTCCTTCTTCTCTGTGTCCTCTGCGAACTCTGTGTTAGAACAACACCCGCTGTTCAGCGCGAATTCATGATAACCGTCTCCCCTTCATCGACCCCGCGCACGCTTGGCTTCCGCATGCCCGCCGAATGGGAGCCCCACGAAGCCACCTGTCTCGGATGGCCCCACGAAACAACCGACTGGCCCGGAAAATTTGCTGTCATCCCGTGGGCCTTCGCGGAAATTGTGCGTCACCTGTCGAATGTCGAGCGCGTGTTTCTGCTGGTCGAGAGCCGCGCAGCGCAATCCCGCGTCCGTTCCATGCTGAAAAAATCCGGAGCGAATCTCGATGCCGTGGATTTTTTCGTTGTGCCCACCGATCGCGGCTGGATGCGCGACTTGGGCCCTATTTGCGTTCGTAATGAATCGGGGGAAGTCGCTCTCAACAATTTCCGATTTAACGGCTGGGCCAAATATTCAAATCACAAAAAGGACGCGCAAGTCGTTGCGAAAGCAAATGCGAAACTCAAGCGCCGCCTCTGGCTGCCGCAACACAAAGGCCGCCGCGTCGTTCTCGAAGGCGGCAGCATTGACGTCAACGGCCGCGGCACACTGCTCACCACCGAAGAATGTCTCCTCAGCAAAGTCCAGGAAAGAAATCCCGGCTTCACCAAGGAAGATTACGCCGAAGTTTTTCGCCAATACCTCGGCGTGACCAACGTCCTGTGGCTCAAGAGCGGCATTGCTGGTGACGACACCCACGGCCACGTGGACGATCTCACGCGCTTCGTGAATCCAACCACTGTCGTGACGATTATCGAGACCGATGCGAAGGACGCCAACTATGCGCCGCTTCAAGAAAATCTCGCGCTGCTGAAAACCATAAGAGACCAGGGCGGCAAGCCCTTGACAGTGGAACCGCTGCCCATGCCCGCTCCAGTCTATTTCGACGACTTCCGCCTCCCCGCAAGCTACGCAAATTTTTATATCGCGAACAAACTGGTGCTCGTGCCCACTTTCAACGATTCGAACGATCGCGTGGCTCTGAACACCCTCGCTCGCCTCTTTCTAGACCGTGAGGTCGTCGGCATTCCTTGCCGCGACTTGGTGCTTGGCCTCGGCGCCATCCACTGCATGACCCAGCAGGTACCCGCTTCCATTACCCATTAAACGTTGTCATTGCGAGCGAAGTCGAGGAATCTGGTTTCGCTTTTTGAACGCAGCAGCAACCAGCCTGGCTTTCCCATCTGCGCTAAACATAAATTATCGTTTCACCTTGCCGGAACCGCAGAGTCAGCTACAATCTTTTTTTCGCCAAGGAGGCCTCGTGCTCGCTGCTCATATGCTTGTGGACAGGTTTTATGGTGTCTGGTTCGAGACACACGGCATAGTTTCGTGGCTTATCCTTGGCCTGATTGCTGGCTGGCTCGCCGGAAAAATCGCGCGGGGCCGCGGCTTTGGCTGCCTCGCCGATATTCTCCTCGGGTTAGTGGGCTCCTTCATCGGCGGCTGGGTTTTCACCAAGCTGGGAGTCTTCGGCGGCGGCTTCTGGTATTCGCTCGCCGCCGCGACCCTCGGCGCCATAATTCTCGTTTCGATCGCCCACCTTTTCGCAGGCGACTCCCATCAATAGATCCACATCTCTTGCCCGTAGATTCCAGAGCCGACACACGAGCCAACAACCACCAGCGACCCCCGGAGTCTCTCCTGAATCCTCACCAGTCACAAGTCACTTTCGTGTGATACGATGGTTGTTTAAGCTGCGGAGTCAATGTTTCCTTGAGTAAGGCCTCAGAAAAAAGCGCCCACAAAACAGCGCGGTCCCTCACCGCCATTCCTCTCGGGGGGCTCGGTGAATTCGGCATGAACATGATGGTGCTGCGGCTCGGCGACGACATCATCGTCATCGACGCGGGCATGATGTTCCCGGAGTCCGAGCTTTTGGGCGTCGACTTGGTCATTCCGGACATTTCCTACCTCAAGCAAAACCGGGCGAAGGTTCGCGCGATTGTGCTGACGCACGGCCATGAAGATCACATCGGCGCGCTGCCGTACATTCTTCGCGATTTGAATGTTCCGCTGTACGGAACGCGCTTCACGCTGGCGCTCGTGAAAAAGCGCGTGGAAGAAGCGGGCTTGCTCGATTCCACCACGCTGCGCGAAGTCCTGCCCGGCCGCACGATCGAAATCGGCCCATTCGAAATCGAATTCATTTCCGTAACCCACAGCACGTTGGATTGCGTGGCGCTGGCCATCCGCACGCCGCTTGGCGTGATCATCCACACTGGGGATTTCAAAATCGATCAAACTCCGGTCGACGGCGCGTCCTTTGATTTGCACGCTCTCGCCAAATACGGCAGCGAAGGCGTGCTCGCGCTCTTCAGCGATTCCACCAACGTGGAGCGTCCGGGCTTCACGCCTTCGGAACGCGCGGTGGTGCCGCGCATCGAAGAATTGTCCCGTTCGGCGCCGCGCCGCGTGATTTTGTCTTGTTTTGCGTCTTCGATTCACCGCATTCAGCAAGTGATTGACATTGCCGTGCGCGTAAACCGCAAGGTGGCGTTTGTCGGACGCAGCATGATTGACAACGTCGAAATTGCGCACTCGCTCGGCCTGCTGCAAATTCCCGACGGCATGGTCGTGCGGCCGCAAGACATTCGCGGCTTCGATCCCAGGCGCCTGGTGATTCTCGCCAGCGGCAGCCAGGCCGAGCCGATGTCCTCGCTCTCGCGCATTGCCGTGGACAATCACCGCCACGTTTCCATCGATGAAAATGACACGGTCATTCTTTCCGCGCGCATCATTCCGGGCAACGAAAAATCCATCTTTCGCATGCTCGATCACATGTTCCGCCGGCGCGCGCTGGTGTATTACGACAATTCGGGCGGCTTGATTCACGTTTCGGGCCACGCCAGCCAGGAAGAGCAAAAATTGATTCTGCAGCTGGTCAAGCCGAAATATTTCGTTCCTGTTCACGGCGAATACCGGCACCTTTTCCGCCACGCGGCGCTGGCGCACCAGCTGGGCGCCGTTTCGGAAGAAATTTTTCTGCTGGAAAATGGCCAGGCCATCGAATTCACGGAGGAGGGCGCGCAACGTCGCGACCCCGTGACGGCCGGGCGCGTGCTCGTGGATTCGGGATCGCTCGAAGAAATCGAAGAAGTGGTCATCCGCGACAGAAAGCACCTCTCGGAAGATGGCGTCGTGGTACCGATTATTGCCATCGATAAGCATACCGGGAAGCTCGAATCGCAACCGGAAATTGTGACCCGCGGCCTGATGAGCGAGAACGGACAGGAGCTTCTGGTCGGGGCGCGCGAAGTTCTGATGAAGACCGTGGCGGAATCGAACTCCGAGGAAAACTCCGACTGGGGCGTCATCAAAGAAAAGATCCGCGTCGACCTGAAACGCTACATCAACAAGCAGACTTCCAAGCGGCCCCTCATCCTTCCTGTGATTCTTGAAGTGTAGACGGCTCGAGAGCCTCCCTGCCGCAGCGCGGAGATGCGAGCTATTGAAACGCAGCGCGGTAAGGGAGGATAATCTGAAGAAAGACACAGCAGCACAGGCGGGGTGGTACTAGCTTTTGCAAATCGAATGAATGCTCTCCGGATGGCGAGCGTGGAGGAGTTCTGTGAGTGAGACCAGACCGGAAGGCAAGAAGCCGGAAACCGCTGGAAACGGACGTGGCAGAAGGCCGATGGCTGTACCTTCGAAAGAATGGTGCCTTTGCGGCCACCGGGCGACGGTCCACGCGGCCTACCGGTACGGGTGCCAGGCGCCGGGCCCGCGCAAAGGATTCTGCGAATGCATGCGGTTCATCGCGCGCAGTTCGCCCGTGGGGAAGAGACTGCGAACATTAGAGCGGTCGAGAGTCGCGCCCGCCGTCAAAGCAGAGTAAAGATTCTTCGGTACCCTCTAGTTTTATTCGCCGCGGCGTGATCGCCCGAGAGCGCCATCGTTGCGAATCATCGAAGATCGTAAATCATTAAAGTCGGCTTAGCCAAATTCCCGCCAACCAAACGCCCAGAAACCTCACTGGAAGAAATCGGACATGGGGATGCGGTTGGAGGAGCCGCCGAGGCCGGAAGTCTTTACGCCCAGTGCGTCGGCGATGGTGCGCAGGATGTTGGCTTCATCGTAGGTGCTGTTGAAGTTGGCGGGATCGCCAGCGGTAGACTGATAGCCCGGTTTGCTGCGCGCGCTGATGATGACCGTCTCGACTTGGCCACCGCAGCCTTGCCCGACCGTCGTGGTAGAGCAGTTGGGCGTGCCCGACTTGTCGTTTTCGTCCCAAGTGACGATGAGCAACCCGTCGGCTCCCGGTTGAAAATAGCTGCTGGCCAGGAGCGGAGTGATTACGGTTTGCAGCCAGCTGTCGAAAGCGGACGCGGACGTGTCGTGCCCGTCATCGCTGCCGTTCGGCGAGAGCCAGGAAAGATTCGGCAGCGTTTTGTTGGCCAGGTCGGTGGCGAATTGGCTGAAGCAAACAAGATTGGCCTTGTTGATGTTTGTAAAGTACTGGAGCGGGTCGTGGCGCACATAGTAAGTCCCGCTATTCAGGGCACCGCAGCCGTTCCCACTCTCCACGTAGTCTTTCCAGGTTTTGCCAGCCTGCTGCACCTCGAAGGCGATGTTGTCGGAAGAAAGCGGCATGGTGGACGGCGTCTGGTTGTCGTCATTGGTAAAGATTTGTCCCGCCGTAAGCGCCTCGTAGTTGCCGATCGAAGGATGGGTGTCCGCCCAATATTTGGTGGCCAGCCCATACTGATTGGCGAGCGAGGTCAGGTACGGCATGTTGGTGCTGTTGTAGGTTTGACCGTAGGCGGAGTTTTCTCCGATGACGATGAAGACGTGTCCGAACTGCGGCATCGTGCCACCGCCTCCGCCGCTGATGGTGATGGTGAACCCGGCGGAAGCTTTGTTGCTGGCGCTGTCGGAAATTTGAATGGTGAACGTCGACGTCCCGGCCGTTGTCGGGGTTCCCGAGATGGTGCCGGAAGAAGCGGCGAGACTGAGTCCTGCGGGAAGGCTGCCGCTTGATACGGACCAGGTATAAGGCGGCGTGCCGCCAGTGGCCTGCAAGGTTGCGGAATAAGCCGTTTGCACCGTGCCATTGGGCAGGCTCGTAGTGGTGATTTGTACGGGGGACGGGGATGTCACGGTGAGCGTGGCCGTGAGGCTGGTGACGCTTCCATAGGCGTTGCTGACGACTACATCGAATTGCGCGCCATTGTCCGCGGAAGTGGTTGCCGGAGTGGCATAGGTCGCCGAAGTTGCGCCGCTGATCGCTGCCCCATTTTTGTTCCATTGATAGCTCAAAGGGGCCGTTCCCGTGGCGGTCACGCTAAAAGAGGCTGTCTGCCCCACTGTGACGGTCTGGTTGACCGGCTGTGCAGTGATCTGGGGAGCGGAGTGAGGATTCTGATTTGGAGAAGTGTTCCCCGAGCATCCCGCGATAACGAGTCCCGCGGTGTTGATAACGACCAAAGCAGCCAGCCTCTGAAAGCGCATCACTATACCTCGTTATGATGATGAATTTTTCTCGCCGGGAATCCAAGGCTGTGGCAGCGGCGCGAGAACTTGCCGCCTGCAATTGCTTTCATAGTCTGCAGGATTGTAGCGTCCACGAGATGCCGCAATGTTGTCAATCAAGAAAACACCTTACGGCAGACGGATTCAGAAGAATTTCCACCACGGGCGAGAAGCAAAGCAAACAGGACTAAACTAGGTGAGGCACCCTTCGTCGCGTTGCTTGCATTTCGCGCAGTTGAGCGTTGGTTCTATTTGGTCATCGTGTGCATTTCTGGAGCCCAGCCTTGCTTGCCTACTTTCTTTTGGCGGTATAGGCTTCTGCCCTTTCAAAATGAGGGGGCCATGCGAGGGGTCATGACGGACACAACCGGTAATGTTAGGAAAACGAGCTCTTGCTTTCTTGCGGGAATGCTCGGGGCGATCTTCTTCTTTGGAGGTAGCACGGTGCCCGCACAAAGTTTACAAGATTCCGGGGTAGCACAAAGGCGCGCGACGCACCTGAAGCACGGGATTAACCTGAGCGAATGGTTCGCGCAGGTGTATGACCAGAAGGGCTACACCAAGGAGCACTTCGAAACGTGGACCACGGCGCAGGACATCGCGCTGATCAAGACGATGAACTTTGATCACGTGCGGCTGAGCGTGAATCCGCAGCCGATGTTTCGCCAGAAACAGGCGGATCGCATTCCCGAAGATTACCTGGGATATCTCGATGCCGCGGTAAAGACGATTCTGGACCAGGGGCTGGCGGTGATCATCGATATCCACCCGGATTCGGACTTCAAGGAAAAATTAGCGAACGACAACGAGTTTGTGGAACAGTTCGCCGATTACTGGCGCGCACTGGCAAAGCACTACTCTTCGTGGAATGCGGATCTCGTGTTCTTCGAGATCCTAAATGAACCGGAATTTCGCGACCGCTACCGCTGGGAGGGCGTGCAATCCAAAGTCGCTGTGGCGATTCGCGATGGCGCTCCCGCGCACACCATTATTGTGGCGGGTGCGAATTGGTCCGCGGACAGCGAACTGCTTTTCATCGACCCGCTGCGGGACCCGAACATTATCTATAACTTCCATTTTTATGATCCCCATGTGTTCACGCACCAGGGAGCGACGTGGAGCACGAACTACGTGCATTACCTGAAAGACCTGCCGTACCCCGCGAATCCAGAAAACGTGCAGCAGGCGGCAGCGCTGGTTCCGGATGCCGTGAATCGCTTGGCGGTGATTCACTATGGAATGGACCGGTGGAACGCAGCGCGGATTGACGAAGAGATTGGGCAGATTGCGGCGTGGGGGAAACGCAGGAACGTGCCGCTGACGTGCAACGAGTTCGGCGTTTACCGCAAATCGGCACAGCCGAAGGATCGGGCGGCGTGGATTTCCGATGTGCGGACCACGCTCGAGAAATATGGCATCGGGTGGACAATGTGGGACTACAGTGGAGGATTTGCGTTGGTGGTCAAGCAGGAGGGCCGGGCGGTGCCGGACGAATTGACGGTGAAGGCGCTGGGACGAGCGATGCCGCAGGTTCAACCACAGAGGTAGAAGCTGATCTAAGCAGCAGCTTAGAAGCAGGTGCGAAAGAGCCTGCAACAGCCGTTCTGGACTACAATCCCGCCATGCCGCCCACCCTTCGGTCGTACGAGCCGCACGATTTCGCGACGCTGTACAAGCTGGACCAGGCTTGCTTTCCGCCGGGCATTTCGTATTCGAAGACGACGCTGCGCTATTTTTTGACGCTAGCGTCAGCGGACTGCGTAGTTGCGGAAGAAGCCAGACGAATCGTGGGGTTCATCGTGAGCGAAGAGAATCCGCCGCTGGCGCACATTATTTCGCTGGACGTAGATGCGAAGCATCGCAGACTCGGCGTCGGGACGATGTTGTTAGAAAAACTGGAATCGAATCTTGCGGCTCGCGGCGTGCGGTCTATCTTGCTGGAGACGGCAATTGATAATGAAGCCGCCGTTGCCTTCTGGAAGGCGCACGGCTATCGTATCGAGGCAACTTTGAAGCGCTACTATCTCGGCCGCATCGACGCTTATGAGATGCGGAAAATCCTGCCGGGCACCGCACACAAAACCGGCACGCGATCAGGAGAGGCGAGTTGAACGAGTTTCTCTTATCGGTATTGCTGGGAATTGTCGAAGGGCTGACGGAGTTTTTGCCGGTGAGCTCGACGGCGCATCTGCGGATCAGCGAAGCGCTTTTCCACATTGATCTGACCAATGGCTATTGGAAGATGTACACAATCGTGATTCAACTGGGGGCGATTCTTTGCCTGCCCGTGTATTTTCGCGAACGCATCGCAGAATTTTTGGCGGCAGGAGAACGCGGCGACCGGACAGTTTTGACGCATCCGCTGGGGTTGACGTGCGTGGCATTCGTGGTGACGGCGCTCCCGGCGTTTTTGCTGACCAAGGTCATCGGTAAACACCTCGAAAGCCTCTTCATCATGGGCAGTTCACTGCTGATTGGCGGCGTAGTGATGTGGATTGTGGACGCCATGAACGCCAAGTCGGAAAAGATGGGCCCGGGTGCAGCGGGAAACCGGATTCATACGTGGCACATGGAAGACATGAGCCTCGGGCAAGCAGTATGGATCGGTTTCTGCCAGATCTTCTCGGCGGTATTCCCGGGAACTTCGCGGTCGATGTCGACGATAGCGGCGGGGCAAATTGCGGGCATGTCACGCGCATCGGCGTTGGAATTTTCGTTTTTTCTGTCGATCCCGACGATGGTGGTCGCCACAGGATATGACTTACTGAAATCGCTTCGGGGCAAGGGAGAAAACGCAATGGGGGTTACGCACATTGATCCGCACGGGTGGGTGGTGCTGGCGATTGGATTCGTGGTTTCGTTCATCGTGGCTTATGGCTCCGTTGCGTGGTTTCTGGCGTGGGTACGCAAACACGGGTTCGCGCCATTTGCGATATACCGGATTGTTGTAGGAGCAGCCGTGCTGGCTTGGGCGATGGGAATATTGGGCTAATGACTCTTAGAAAAAACGAGCGCTCAAAGCCTTTGCGCTCCAGTGCGATTCTGCTATAGTGAGTGTCGGTTTGGGCGTTCCTCGGGGCGGGATTGCGATAGCGCCAGCAACCGCCTCCACACTCAGCCTTCCCCAGAAGCTGAGGAGATTTCGTGCGCTTTCTTACTCCGACTGAAAACAAGCGACTGAACGAGTTAGTGGGCTTTTTGTGCATTTCGCTGGCGGTGTTAATCGCGCTGGCGCTGCTTTCCTATTACCCGCGCGATGCATCGCTCAATGTCAGCTCCAATGCGGTCGGCGCGCAGCCGTCCGATGGGGGCGTGACCAACAACTGGATGGGGCCGGTTGGCGCCTATGCGTCGGACCTGCTGTTCCAGGTTTTTGGTTTCGCGGCGTTTCTGCTGCCGATGGCGCTTGGGGTCGGTGGCTGGCGAAGGTGCCGAAGCCGCGCGATCAATTCGCAATTTGCCACGCTGGCGGGCTATCTCCTGTTGCTGGTTTCGTTGCCCGCGCTGCTAGCGCTGTTTCCCTTCCCTGAAGTGCGCGGAGCAATTCCCGCGGGCGGCGTCGTTGGCTCGCTGATTTCCAGCGAGCTGCTCGCCGGATTTAACTTTTGGGGAGCACTGCTGGTTGCGGTGGCGCTTTTCTTTACCTCGTTGTTCATGACGACGAGATTTTCCTTCGCGGGCACGCATGCCTGGGCCACCGGGCCGAAGGGGCCTATCGGCGCGGTCGAGCGCCTGGGCCTTCTCCAGAAAGTGCAAACGCGCTGGCACGATTGGCGCGAGCGCCGCGAGCAGGAGCGCATGCGGCGTCGCGTGGAAGAATCGCGGCTCTCCGGAAGAAAGCCCGTGCCGCCACAAGCGATCAGCAAGATGCTAGATGCAGGCAGCGTTTTGAAGGACGAGCAGGAGGAAGCGGAAGAGAAGGAGATCAAGTCGAGCGTCGTCAAGGCGCCAATCTTCGTTCTTCACCGCGACACGGAACAACCAGCAGCCAAGAAAAGTGGCGAACCGAAGATAGCCAAGGGCAGCCAGAATTACAAACTGCCACCTCCGTCGTTGCTGCGAGAAGGCGAGCGCAGCCAGAAGTTAGATGAAGAAGAGCTGAAGCAGCGCGCGCGGGCGATCGAAGCGAAATGCCAGGAATTTGACGTGCAAGGGCGCGTGACGCAGATCAACCCCGGGCCCGTGGTCACGACGTTCGAATTCAAGCCCGAAGCAGGCATCAAGTACAGTCGCATTATCGCGCTGACCGAAGACTTGTGCCTGGCGCTGCAAGCCGAGTCCATCCTGATTGAGCGCATCCCCGGCAAATCCACGATTGGCATCGAAGTTCCGAACGACCGGCGGCAAACGATTGCGCTGCGGGAAATCATCGAAGCGTCGGAGTTCATCCATTCACCGAGCAAACTCACGCTGGCGATGGGGCGCGATTTGCACGGGCGGATTCGCGTTACGGAATTGGCCGCGATGCCACACCTGCTCATCGCGGGCTCCACGGGGACGGGCAAAAGCGTCTTTATTAACTCGTTGATGATGTCGATTTTGTTCAAGGCCAGCCCCGACGAAGTAAAGCTCGTGCTGGTCGACCCGAAGCGGCTCGAGCTGAGCCTCTACGAGAACATTCCGCATTTGATTGCGCCGGTGGTGACCGACCCTAAGATCGCTTCGAACGTTTTGCGCAACGCGACGCGCGAAATGGAGAACCGCCTGAAGCTGCTAGCGCAGCGCGGCGTTCGAAACATCGACCAGTACAACCGCACGTTCAAAAAGGAGCAGTCGCTTTCGCTTTTTGACAATGTTGAAGAGCCCGAGCACAAGCCGCTTCCCTATCTCATCATCGTCATCGATGAATTGGCGGACTTAATGATGGTGGACACGAACAACGTGGAAGAGTCCATCACGCGGCTGGCGCAGATGGCGCGCGCCGTGGGGATTCATTTGATTCTGGCAACACAGCGGCCGTCGGTGGACGTCATCACGGGCTTGATTAAAGCGAACTTCCCTGCCCGCATTTCTTTCCGCGTAGCCAGCAAGGTGGACTCACGGACCATTCTCGATTCGAACGGCGCGGAATCGCTGCTCGGTCGCGGCGACATGCTCTATTTGCCGGCAGGATCGGCTCGGCTACATCGTATTCACGGGCCGCTGGTTAGGGAAGAAGAGATCACGGAGGTCTGCGACTTTTGGCGCAACCAGGCGCAGGCGAAGTACCAGGAGGAACTGCTCGAAGCGCCCAAAGAAGAAAATGACAAGAACGCCGAAGGAGCAGGCGACGCCGAAGCCCATGGCGGCGACGACGTCGACGACCATTTGTATCAGGACGCGGTGCGCGTGGTTTGCGACGCGGGACGTGCTTCCACTTCCACTTTACAGCGCCGGCTGCGGATTGGTTATGGCCGCGCCGCGAGGCTGATTGACCTTATGGAAAAAGACGGCATCGTCGGCCCGCCGGACGGCACTAAGCCGCGCGAAGTCCTGAAAAACCGGAATTGGATGAAAGAATTCGACGAATCGCAACAATAATGCGGCTGGTGCGATTTATTTCCGCGATCGGGCTCCTTTGCATTTCATTGTGTCCTGCATCGGCACAGGCGAAACCGCGAGTGGTCCATGTTTTCGTGGCGCTTGCCGATAACCAGCGCCAAGGCATCATTCCAGTCCCGTGCGCATTGGGGAATGGCGAGGCCTCCACACAATTTGTATGGGGGCACAGCATTTGCAGTGAGGGCCTTCTTCCACAACAGCGCCGACTGGAAGGAGGTCCTCAGAGTACAGAATCCTTACAAGGGTGTTCTTGAGCGAGTTGCGTTTCAGCACAGGACGCACCACGTTGTGCTGGTGGCCGATGCGTATCAAGGGAGCGAAATCAAGCAGGCTTTGACAGGCTTCTTCCAAACGGCGGCGGGTGTCAACGTTCACATGGGTGAACCCAAGGGATGCGTGGGCGGCGGATCGGCCTGTTGCTCTCCCGATGATGCGGACCTGGTGGTCTAGGTTGGTCATGATGGCTTGATAGATTTTTCCTTGCCGCTCGAGTTTCCGAATCCCACGGGCGCAAGCAAGTCGTTTTTCAAAGATCTTCTCCACAAGACCGGCGCAGAACCCTTGCTTTGGACGACCGGCTTAATGACTCCTGAAGCGTATGCGTTAAAGGCTGCAATGGACGGCTGGGTTCTGGGTGAGACCAGGGAACAAATCAGGGAGCGATCGGCGGAGGCGTACTCGAAATACCAGAAGTGCGGTCGCGGCCTTACGGCTTTTCTCCGATTCCTGGTGAGCGCCGGCGGATTGCCTGGTGCCTCTGGTGCCTGCGCTGAATTGACACTACTGGGCTAACGCCCCTAAAATTGAAAAGTTTCCAAAATGCCGGGGTAGCTCATTGGTAGAGCGCCGCCCTGAAAAGGCGGGCGTAGCCAGTTCGATTCTGGCCCCCGGCACCACCCACGCGTGTAAGAGCCTCTTCCCCAAAGAAGTCTATATCTCCGTTAGCTTTAAGGCTGATGGCGCCATTTTCCTCTGCCCGCTGCAAGGTGAACTTCCCAACCTATTCTGCGAGAAGAGCCCGGGCTTCGTGAATCGCATTGGGATTGGCCAAGAGTTCACGCAGGCACGTGAGCCTCGACACAGCGAAGGTACGTAGCTCGTCGAGATTTTCCTGGAGCGATTCGGAGCCTGGTCCGATCAGTTGATTCACGATTTCCCGAACCCTCGCCTCCCGCTCGGTAATCGCAGCCATGATCGTGGGCGAACCGTTCCCGACGGCAATCATTTGGACCAGGCGCTTTAGTTCCAGTTCGATTCGCTGCTTCTCATCTCGCAACGCTTTGAGGCCCGACTCAAACTCCCAGTGGCGTTGCTGCAATTCCTCTTGGAGTCCAGCGATTACGTAATCGATGAATTCCTCGCGGAGCACCCGGTCTTGTAGGCCAGAGAGGAGCCGGTCCTCAAGCTGCTTTCGCTGAATCCGCAAACCGTTGCCGCAAACGGCACTGCCACGCTGCGCATGGAGTGAGCAGCCGTACTCGGAACGCGAAGTCTTTGCGCGACCACCAACCAACGTGACGCTACCTCCGCACTCGCCGCACTGTAGCAGCCCCGAGAAGAGATATACCTGCTTTTGCTGTCCACGGGCAAGCCCGGAGCTGCCAGCGCCCCAAAGTCTTTTTGTAGTCTGGAATCTCCGCTCGACGGCGGCAAAGAGTCCATCGGAAACAATCCTCAGTTGTGGGGCTGCCGTTATAACCCATTCCGATTCTGGACGGCGGCGGTAAATTCTCTTGCCCGTTCCTGGAACGCGCACCTTGCGTTTTGTATTCCAGAGGACCTGCCCGGCGTATCGGCGATTCCTCAAGATGTGGCGAACTGAAGAGACGCACCAGGACTGGCTTACTCTTCCCTTTTGGGGTTGGGGCGATTTCACGCCCTCTGCGTTCAGTAGGTGGGCAATGCGCTTCAGGGAATAGCCGCCGCTGTACAGTTCAAAGATTCGGCGAACCGTGGACGCTTCAGACTCTACGACCTCGAGCTTTACGCCGTCGAGTTCACGCACGCTTCGATAACCGAATGCGCGGCCGCCGGTATGGAGCGCCCTCAGCGCGCAGCCCTGCATTCTGCGGTGAGTCTTAAGCCCGAGCTCGCGAGAGTACACGCTGTCGATCAGGCCATGAACACCGAATAGGATTTCAGCTTGAGAGCTTTCGGAGTCGACGCCCTGGCTCACGGCTACCAAGCGGACGCCGGCAAAGGTCAGGCGCTCATAGAGGTTCAGCGCATCGGCAAGTTTGCGAGTGAGTCGTGTCCACTGCCCGGAAACGATTGTGATGCTCCCCCGGCAATCCGCGCACTCAAGAAGGCCGGTGAACAAATACGGCGAGCCGGCGGTCCGGCCGAGTCGCGGCCGCTTTCCAGGTCCGCAATCGTAAAGCTTCTCAACGATCTCGATGCGGCGCCGCACAGCATCCCAGAGATCTTCGGAAACGATGCGCTGCTCGGGGATGTCTTTGATGATTGGCTGACGCAACTGGCGGATGCCCACACACAGGCGAAGATTGCGACCCGAATCAACCGGCTTGCCGCCGGGAACTTTGGTGCTTGCAAATCTCTGCGCCTGGGATTGTACGAGCTACGGATTGATTGGGGACCGGGCTACCGAGTGTATTACGCGATGATTGGCAATGAATGTGTGTTGCTGAAATGTTGAAGCACCCTTCCCTGGGGTCATCCCCTGTCTAAGACGTGGGCTCTACTGCGTGATAATCCTCTTTCCTACAAAGTTCTCCGCCTAATATGTCCAGCTTATGCCTGATTGACCTTCGCACTGGACGTCCCTACGCTCAAGGGGGCTGGCGGAGCGCTCCATACGCCCATCATTGTTGTTTCTATTCGGTTTCAGCAGACCAGAACTGGAAACCGCTAACCGCGGGTTCTGATCGAGGGGGATCTCATGTGGAAGTGTGCTTCGCCACATCATTTTTCGAAGCTTGTCGTTCCTACATTCCTGTTGTCGACCCTGCCCATGTTCATCCTGCGAGGGGGGAAAGCGACACAGCCAATTTCAAATCAAGCTCAGCGGCAAAGCTCTCACCAAGCGAAAGGCGATGCTGGCGCCAGGTCGCACCACACCGTTGATCGGCAGAGCCCCACGAGCCAAGGTACTTTGCTAGAAAACTATGGCAAGCTGCCCCTGAGCTTCGAAGCTAACCTGGGTCAGATAGACTCAAGTGTGAAATTTCTCTCGCAGGGCAGGGGATACACGCTGTTTCTGAGAGGCGACGAAGCAGTCCTGGTCCTGCGCAATGCCAATGGTGGAGGCGAAAAGTCGAAGAGCAGAAGAAGCGACCTGAACGTTTCGCTCAAGTCTCGTGCGCTTGATCTTCTTCATCTACCGGGCTCAGAGTTAGACAACAACTCTGCGTCGCGCGAACCTCGGTCCGAAACCCCTAGCGGCGAGTCCCAGACTCCCGAGGTCTTGCGTATGAGATTGGTGGGCGCGAATCGAGCGGTAAAGGTCAAGGGGGTCGACGAACTGCCGGGCAAGTCGAACTACTTCATCGGTATGGACCCGATGAAGTGGCGGACGAACGTGCCGACCTATGCAAAGGTGAAATACGAAGGCGTCTATCCCGGGATTGATCTCGTCTATTACGGTCACCAGCGGCAGCTCGAATACGACTTTGTAGTTGCCGCCGAGGCCAATCCGAAGACCATCCGTCTGGAAATCGAGAATCGAAACTCGAAAATCGGCGTGGATGGAAATGGGGACTTGGTGGTTGGGCTGACGTCCGGCGAGGTGCGCCTTCATAAGCCCCATGTTTATCAGCCCAGCGACCCGAACATTGAGTCGACCAATTCCCCACTTGTTATTCAGAATGCAGAATTTGTAGTCGCCAATAACTGCATAGGGCTCGACATTCCTAGCTACGACAAGACCAAGCCGCTTATCATCGACCCCATCCTGGTCTATTCGTCCTACGTTGGCGGTAGCGGCGCCGATTGGGGTAACAGCATTGCTGTAGATTCCTCCGGGAACGCCTATGTGACCGGTGCTATGCACTCCACCGACTTCCCCACTGTTAACGCCCTCCAACCCGCGTCGGGCGGAGGGTATGAAGACGTCTTTGTGGTGAAAATCAACCCTGCTGGCAACGCTCTGGTTTATTCGACCTACCTGGGTGGCAGCTACGATGATGCGGCCTCAGGCATGTCCGTGGATTCTTCCGGCAGCGCCTATGTCACAGGAACGACGGATTCGCCAGACTTCCCAACAGCGAATGCTGTTCAGGCCCATCTCGCCTCTACGGTTGGTCCGAATGCTTTTGTAGCGAAATTCAGCCCCGACGGCAGCGCTCTGGTTTACTCGACTTATCTGGGTGGCAGCAGCAACGACCACGGCAACGCAATCACGGTCGACACTTCCGGTAACGCCTATGTGACTGGCTTGACCCAATCGCTCGACTTCCCCACGACTGCCGGAGCCTTCCAGACGATCTGTGGCTGCAACAGCGATGCTTTTGTCACTAAGTTCAGTGCGGATGGCACCAGACTGGCTTACTCCACCTATCTCGGAGGTGGTGCCGAAGACCAAGGCAATAGTGTCGCTGTGGACCTGTCCGGCAGCGCCTACATCACCGGGGCTACCCTTTCCTCCGACTTTCCCACGACCAATGGGGCCTTCGAGAGCACAAGTACGGGTGGTGCCTTTGTGACCAAGGTCAACGCCGCCGGCACCGCGCTGGTTTACTCCACCTACCTGGGAAACGGAGGAGACCAAGGCTATGGCATTGCCGTGGATTCCTCCGCCAACGCTTACGTCACCGGACAAACCATCCTAACCAACTTTCCCACCACCAACGGGGCCTTCCAGAGTACCTTTGGCGGCTACTACGATGCCTTTGTCACTAAGCTTAACGCGGCAGGCAGCGACCCGGTTTATTCCACCTATCTCGGCGGGAGCGACTACGACTTTGGCTACGGCATCGCCGTAGATTCCTTTGGCAATGCTTACGTCGTCGGAACTACTTCTTCTGGCGATTTCCCCAGCAAGCAGTCCTTCAAGTCCTGCGCGGGTGCTGCCGGGCCGGATGTCTTCGTATCGAACTTGAATGCTCGGGGCAATGCCCTTCTCTATTCCACGTGCCTCGGCGGCACCGATGAAAACCAGGGGCGCAGCATCGCTGTAGATTCTTTTGGTGAAGCCTATATCACGGGATTCACCTTTGCCGGCGACTTCCCTCTTGTCAATCCCTTTGGTACCGGTCACGGGGGCGAGCCGGATTCTGATGCCTTCGTGGCCAAGATCGCTCGCTCACGTACGACGAACCAACATGCATATCGATCAGGTCACTCAAGCGCCAGGTGACGCTTTCAGTCCTCGGCACAGTGAAGAGCCGGCCAGGGCTGCCAAAGTGGGCGAATTTATCTGGCAGCTTGGTCCCCTTTGACGAAAAGCCCAAAGTGCTGTGTCTTTCCCTGCGGACCGCGCGATCATGCGGCCGAGTGCCAGTGGAAGTGTACCGGCAGATGCGCGGTCCAATCCCCTGGCCCCGGTACCACCACCTTTCCCAATGATCTTGTCGCCGATAATTCAGTTGTCAGAACACAAGGAATCAAGCGCTACGCAACATCTCGCCATCGATCGTGTCGAGGAGGACAAATGGTGCCGCCCGCCCTACGATCCAGCTCGCTTAAATCTCACCTACCTCCTCCCCGCAGTGGAGTGAGGGTTAAACTTACCAGCGCACGCTCCACCTCCCTTAATGGAGATACTTGCTCATTACTGCCGTACTCGGGTCGAACCTGCGGGCCATCGGGAATCGCCGTCCGCGCAAGACGAGGATACGTTGGACATCGTCTATCACCGCTTGGCTGCGTTCTACTAGCTCGGACGTACGCGACGCCCAGTCATCTTCAAAGAGCTGCACGCGACGGACGGCACATTTTACCAACTCGACTGCCTCACATAAGCGGACGCGGATCAAGAAATCTTTCGGCGCACGAGGAACGTAGCCCGCAAGGAAACTCTCATACATCTCGTCCTTTCTGCGGTCATCAAGGTCGGCTTGCCGGAATTGCCAGTCGGCCAAGAAATATCCCACGTCGAGTGCTGGGTCCGCTAAACAAGAACTGTCGAAATCCATCACGGTGAGCCCGTCCGCGGAAACCCAAATGTGCTCGGTTTTGAGGTCCTCATGTGTGAAAGTAGGTGGCTCCTGGGACAGTCGCTCGTGCAGTTCTTGCGCACGGTTGAGGAGCGCCTCCATGGCTGATCCCACGTCCGGCAGTAAGGCGCGAATATGATTGCTCTTCCGTGCAATCGAACGAATCTCCGCTGCAAGACCATGGGGCTCAGGCCGACTGGCGAGCCCCACGGGAAGCTGATGCAAAGTGCAGAGTGCTGCTCCGGCCCGGCGCAACCACTTAGCAGTGTCCGCGTTAAGTCGCCGCGCGTAATCGGACAGGGGCAGGCCGCAAAGTCGCGGATAAAGGACCACCGCGTCCGGAGCCACGTGGGCGAACGGCCTTAGGCCCTTCAGGTCCCCGCCCGCGTTCTCCCAGCCAGTCTGCTACCTCCCGCGCAACGCGGAAGATCCGGGCCCCATCTTCGCGCCGAAAGGTGCGCGCCTCTTCTTCGCTGATGTACAGCTTGGCGAATACCGTTTCCCCGCTGACTGGATCCTCCGGATCGTAGCGCAGCACGTGCCGTCTACCTGGTCGATATTTAACCGACGCGATTTTATAAGCGCTGATTCGACGCGGATCCCATGCCCCACTACCTGACGCGTAAGTATCTGCAAGCATTGCGCCCACGTGCTGCGGGTCCGATAGTCGAGCAAGCTGCGTGAATCGCGCGTCCAACGGCGAGACCCGAATATGCATGCTCCAGTCGGGAAGGTCGGCGATCAATCGCAGGAAGGGGGCCGCGACTCCGCGGCGCACCGCCTCGGCGAGCGCCTTGGTCATATCGATCCTCTCGCCGCTGCGATCCGCGTCGGGTTCCGATCCCCAGGTCACTGCGACGAACGCAAGAAGCTGCCCTGCCCTTGGTGAAAACAACCACGTCGTACTACGCGGTGAGCTTGCGCCTAGGCTTAAATTGCACCTCTCTTAGACGAAGCGGCCCCACTGCAGCCCCCGCGGGGAGGAGTGCTGTCAGCTGATCTGCTAACACCTTGCGGGCCGCGGCGGAGAGTAGCGCCCTGCGGATACCTCTTAGCTTAGCTCCGGACACGACGTCCCCGATGTCCATTCTCGACTCCCTTCTGCACAAATCTGCAAAAAAAGGGAGTGCCCTTCCGCTCCGAATAACTATCTTTCAGACATAAATTGCCTATCTTTGGCCAGTCCATTAGAATGTGATTCACCCCTCTTCAAACGGTGGGGCATCATGAGATTTCGGTCATGCAGGATCCGTTATCCATTTTTGTTCCGGCCAACCGTAGGAAATTGTTGGTTGCGGCGGGAGTATTCGGAGCAGCGATTGCCCTGCTCGACTGGTGGGCGGAGCCGTATCTCTCGTTAGGCTTTCTTTACCTTTTTCCGATCATGATTGCAGGGGGATACCTGTCGCGCAAAGCGACTATCATCGTTGCCCTGCTATGCGCTGTTCTTGATTTCAGCAATCTGCCCAAGAATGAGAAGCTCGTACACCTTGTATTTAGCTCCGCTGGTTTCATGGGCACGGGGCTGTTTGTTTCGGAGCTTATTCGCAACCGCAATCTCGCACTCCGACGCCACGCTGACGAACTGGGAGACCAAATGAAGCGGCGGCAGGAAGCGGAAGAGCAGTTGCATGTTCTGGTCGAGAGCAGTCCGGCGGCTATCGTCATCATTGATTCGGATGGAAAGATTCTTCTCTGCAACGACGCGGCTCAGCGCCTGCTGGCGTCGAGAGCACAGCCGCTGCGAGGGCAACCAATCAGCACTTTCCTGCCTGCCTTGCAACGGCCCCTTCAGGCGCCATCTTTCGCTGCATTTCGGACAACAATGCAATGCACCGGGCAGCGAAACGATGGAGAGGTTTTCTTGGCCGGCGTCTGGTTTTCCACTTACACGACCGCCTCAGGCCCGCGCTTGGCCGCTATCATCGTGGACCTCTCAGAGGATCTGCGTTCCCGAGAGGATTTGAGCCTGGATTTTCTATTAAAAAACAGCCGCATTCTCATGAGCGCAGTTGCTCACGAGGTGCGGAATTTGTGCGGTGCGGTATTGCTAGTCCACAAGAATCTTTCGCGGGTACAGGAACTGCAGAACAATGAGGACTTTCACGCCCTGGGCACGCTAGTGGAAAGTCTGCACAGGGTAGCAGCTCTGGAGTTACGGACCACCCCTGGTCAGACCGCGACGGCGGTTGAGTTGAAAACCGTGCTCGATGAATTCCGCGTTTTAATCGAGAATGCCTACCGCGAATCAGAAATCCAAATCATATGGCAGGTCGCCCAGCCACTGCCTTTAGTTTGGGCGGACCGCTACGGACTCATTCAAGTCTTCTTGAATTTGGCCAAGAATAGCCAACGTGCAATGCAGTTCACGAAGTCGAAGAGGCTGTGTGTAACAGCGTCGAAGGAAGCAACCCGGGTGGTTATCCGCTTCGAGGATACCGGCGTCGGCATCGCTTGTCCTGAAAATCTGTTCCGGCCTTTTCAGCGCGGTGCTGAGTCTGGGGGCCTGGGCCTTTTTGTGTCGCGCGCGGTAATGAAGAGTTTCGGCGGTGAATTGGCCTACGAGGCCAGAACGGCAGGGTGCTGTTTCGTTATATCGGTGCCCGCCCTGTGCTCTACCGAAGAAACCGTCCATGACTGAAGCAATAGAAAAAACGATCGCGATCTTAATAGTTGATGACCATGCTCTTTTTCGCGAAAGCTTGGTGCGGCTCCTACACGCCGAACCGGGATTCGAAGTAATAGCGCATTGCGGCACAATCGAAGAAGCCCTTAGGGTTCTGCAGAAAAGGCAAGTTGATGTCGTGTTGCTGGATTTTGATCTGGGCGAAAGTACAGGAACGCAATTCCTGGGTTCCGCGAAGCGACAAGGCTTTGGCGGCAAGGTCTTGGTCGTGACTGCCGTTGTCAACCAAGGCCAAGCAGCCGAGTTGATCCACGCTGGTGTCTCAGGAATTTTCATGAAGCATCACTCTGCGGCCTTGCTCACGCGAGCGATCCGCGACGTAGTGGACGGAAAAGTGTTCCTCGACCAAGAACTCTTGCAGGCGGCCGTAGCAGCCAAGACGAGACATACGGCTCATTCTCGTCCAGAACACTTTACGCAACGGGAACGGCAGGTCCTTTCTTTTGTCTTTGAAGGTCTGGCTAACAAGGAAATTGCGGAACGCATTGACGTTTCAGAGAGTTCTGTCAAGGCTACCCTCCAGCAACTCTTTGCCAAGACGGGCGCGCATAATCGCGCTCAGCTCGTTCGCATTGCTTTGGAACACCACAAGAACGAGCTCTTGTTTAAGACGTGAGTAGGTTCAAAGAACAGAGCCAGTCTCGCAGTGCGCGAGTGATTCGCTTCGCTGGTCTTTACGGACGTCCGCGGGTTTGCGTGTTGGGAACAGATTGGAAACAAACGACGGAAGGGTACAGAGGACCCACGTGGCGGGGCGCCTTAGCATCCCGCCTGCGCCATCTGGCATTTGATTTGGGAATTGAGACTTTGAAAGCAGGATAAGCGGAAGAACCCTGTGGACATGCGCGGACGTTCGCAATTCCACTGCGGCGCCACGGACGGGATTTCGTGACCGAACATATACGAAAATTTTCTTCTGCCCGAAACGCTGTCTGACCATGTTGACAGCTGGCACTAGGTCGGAGTCCCCACTTATGATCCGGATGCGCCTTATGTCATCAAGCGGTCGAAGCAGCCTGCAAAAACGCTCAAGATTCAGCCACTTCAGCGCTGGAGTGCTCTTTACGGCGCCGTAATACAGATTTAGGCCATCGATGTAAATGACTGTTCGGGGGGCGGGATGCACTGGGGCGGCGGGGGCCGGCCATAAATGAAAGAGGGCGGTCATATAGGCCGCCCGAACCGGCCTGTAAGAGCCGGGGAGTCGTACAAACTCATTCTATACAGGGCGTCATAAGTAATTGCGCATGTGGGTGATTTGTGGTTTCCTGGGAGAATGAAACCACTCACCGTTGCAGATTCCGAAACCATCATTCTGGCATTGCAAGATGAAATCCGACGAAGTGAAGAATCGCGTTATGACCATCGGCTGCACGGTCTGCTACTGGTGGCCCACGGTAGGACCTGTCCAGAGGTGGCGGCATTGTTAGGCGATGCGCCGAGAACTGTCGAGTATTGGATTCGCGGGTTCGAAGAGCGGGGTCTTGCTGCCTTGCGTGAGGGCGACCGATCCGGGCGGCCGGGACGCCTGAGCGCAAAGCATCTTCGAGGAATCAATGCGGCTCTTCGCCGGATGCCACGAGAGATGGGCTTGGGTGGGAATGTATGGGACGGAAAAACGTTGGCGGCCTGGATCAAGCGACAGTACGGGATCGCTTTAGGCGTGCGACAATGCCAGCGCCTGTTCCGGAGGTTGGGTTTTCGACTGCGCAAACCACGTCCCGCCCTTGCCCAAGCCGATCCCGAACGGCAGAAGGCGCATAAAAAAAACTCCAAGCGGTGAAGGATAATGACGAAGTGAACCTGTGGGCCACCGATGAAGTGCACTTTCAGCAGCACGGCTCCCGGTGCCGCATGTGGGTACCACCGGAAACCAAGGACCCCGTGCTGTTGCATCATCCGACGCGCCGCAGCGTAGGATACTTTGGTGCGGTGCGGTTGCGAGATGGAAAGTTTCGGTTTTCTCGGGGAAACGGGCAAATTCAACGCGATGACCTTCTTTGCCTTCCTGAAGATGTGACGCCGCACGAGTATCCGGAGCGGCCGTTCCGTCGTGGTCATTACGCACAACGCCAGATACCATCATGCCCGGCTTCACAAAAAATGGCGAGACGACCATAGGAAGGATTTCATGCTGGACTACCCGCCGCCCTATAGTCCCGAACTGAATCCGATCGAGCGGGTTTGGAAACTCACGCGTCGTCAGTGCATCCACAACCGATACTTTCCTGCGCTGGAGGAAGTCGTCGCTGTCGTGGAAACACAGTTTGGATATTGGGCTAACGGAAACGAGATCTTGCGTCGGTTATGCGCAATTACTTAAGACGCTACGTATAGCACGATATAACCTGCGCGCAAGTCAAGATTTCGAATTTGGAAAATAGCCGTGGCAACCCTCGTTTTTATATTCTTTCGTGCCCGAAGAGTTCCGCGGCGATCTGGGAGGCCAGATTTGGCGGACCCTCACGAGGGACCCCGCAGCCGAACCGGCTTGGATGACGAGTTGGTTCCTAAACGCTCACCCAATCAACTCGCCGTTGGCGTCAGCATCCGGCAAAACACCAGCAACGGCTTCAAATGAGAGGCTAGGCAGCCAAGTCTACAAAGAAGTTAGCTCGCGGCAAGACGGTGCATGCCGGCCCCCCGGCACCTTATTCCTTCCGCGGAGTGTAGAATACGGTCGTGGCTACACCTGTTAGTTTGCCTATCTTCGAGCAGGTTGGCGTGAATCAACGTTCAGCCGCCCAGGCCAAAATTGCCCTGTTCCGCTCGCTGTTTCGTGGACGAGAGGATGTCTATCCGCAACGCTTCGAGAGCCGTCAGACAGGTCGGGCTGGTTACTCGCCAGCTTGCGGCAATGAGTGGGTCCGCGGAATTTGCGAGAAACCGAGAATCAAATGCTCCGAATGTCCGCACCAACGTTTTCTTGCCATAACCGACGAAGTAATTCGATGGCATCTTTGCGGCCATGACGACAAGGGTCGGGAATTCGTGATGGGCGTCTACCCGATGCTTCGGGACGAAACTTGTTTCTTCCTAGCCGCCGATTTTGACAAAGCAACCTGGCAGCAAGATGCGGGCGCATTCTTGGAAACATGTCAACAAATGAACGTGCCCGCTGCCCTGGAGCGGTCCCGCTCAGGCAACGGCGGGCATGTGTGGTTCTTTTTCAATGAAGCCGTTCCCGCCGCATTGGCGCGCAAGCTGGGTACTTACATCCTGACGAAGACCATGGAACGCCGCCCCGAAATCGGTCTGGATTCCTACGATCGGCTCTTTCCGAATCAAGACACACTACCGGAGGGCGGCTTCGGCAACCTGATCGCGTTGCCTCTTCAGCGGCGTTTCCGAGAATTAGGTAACAGCGTTTTCCTGGACGAGCGATTCGCTCCGCATCCTGACCAATGGCAGTTCTTGTCCTCGATCCGCAAAATCAACCGGCAAGAAGTGGAGGAAATGGTCCGGCACAATGACGTAAAGGGCCAGATAATTGGCGTACGTCTGGCGCCCGCGAGTGAAGAAGATGAAGATACGCCTTGGAAGAGACCGGCGTCGCGGAGTCGGACAAACGCTTCAATCGCCGGCCCTCTGCCGGAGAGCTTGGAACTCATCCTCGGCAATCAAATATACATTCCTAAAGATGCGTTGCCGCCTGCTCTCCGCAACCGGCTGATCCGGTTGGCGGCGTTCCAAAATCCCGAGTTCTACAAATTGCAGGCCATGCGGCTTCCGACTTACAACAAGCCTAGGATTATTGGCTGTGCCGAGGATCACCCCAAGCACATAGGCCTGCCGCGCGGCTGCCTCGATGAGGTCCGTCAAACCTTATCGGATCTGAACATCAAAGCGATGATCCGGGACGAGCGCAACCGCGGCCTGCCGCTGAAAGCGACATTCCAAGGTGAACTGCGTCCCGAGCAGACCGTTGCGGCGCATGCCATGCTCGCGCATGAAACGGGAGTGTTGGCTGCCACCACCGCCTTCGGAAAGACCGTGGTCGCCGCGTGGCTGATTGCGCAACGGGGCGTGAATACACTCGTATTGGTACATCGTCGGCAGTTGCAACATCAATGGATCGAGCGCCTTTCCACGTTCCTCGGAATGCCGGAGCGCACTGTTGGCCGGATCGGTGGTGGCCGCACAAAGGCAACGGGCTTGCTTGACGTAGCAGTCATACAAAGCATGGTTCGAAGCGGCCTCGTCGACGATCTCGTGAGCAATTATGGCCATCTGATTGTGGATGAGTGCCACCATCTCTCTGCTCAAAGTTTTGAGCAGGTTGCCCGTCAAGCTAAAGCGAAGTTTGTGACGGGCCTGTCTGCAACCGTCACCCGGAAGGATGGCCAGCATCCGATTATCTTCATGGAGTGTGGTCCCGTCCGATACCGGGTCAGTGTCCGGCACGGTGTCGCAACTCATCCCTTTGAGCATAATGTAGTGGTTCGTCCGACTGATTTTCGTTCGCTGCGACCGGCGGATCCTGACGTGCGGGTACGATTCCACAACCTCTATGAAGAACTAATTGCCGATGAGGACCGCAATCGACTGATCTGTCAGGACGTCATCCATGCCCTTCGAGAGGGGCGGTCGCCGCTGGTGTTGACTGAACGGAATGAGCATCTCGACTCTCTGACGAAGCAATTGACCTCGGAGGTGCCACACCTGATTGTGCTCCGAGGAGGGATGCACAAAAAGGAGCTTGACGCAATTCAGGAGCGCTTGGCCGCGATTCCTACTGAGGAGGCTCGTCTGCTCTTGGCAACCGGGCGGTATGTTGGGGAGGGCTTTGATGATGCCCGACTCGACACCTTATTTCTGACGCTTCCCGTCTCTTGGCACGGGACGATCACGCAGTACGTCGGTCGGTTGCATCGCCTCTTTGACAACAAACGGGAGGTGCGCGTCTACGACTACGCAGATCTCAACGTACCGATGCTGGCGCGAATGTTCGACCGCCGCTGTCGCCGCTACGAAAGTATCGGCTACACGATTCAGCTTCCGGGAAGCGCCGTGCCCCGCTGGCCCGCAGACGTGCCACTTCCCGTCGATCCCGACTGGAAAAGCCAATATGCCGCCAGCGTGCGCCGCTTGGTGCGTGATGGCGTAGATTCTCCTTTGGCGAAACTATTTTTCCATGCTGCCGTAATCCCGCCGTCCAATGCCGATAGTCCCGATCGAGCGCGAAGTGCAACCGAGGCATTTCTCTACCGCCGGTTGGAAACACTAGCCGAGACGGCCGGGAGGTTCCGCTTGAATGCTGAGCTGCCGATTCCGTTTGATGGCTGGGGCCGCATGGAAGTTGACCTGCTTTGCGAGCCATCGCACATCGCCATCGAACTGGACGGCAGACAACATCTGGGCGACGCTGAAGCCTACCGGCGAGATCGTCGCAAGGATGCCTTGCTGCAGGAGAACGGCTATCGGGTTCTCCGGTTCCTCTCAGAAGACGTCGGCAAATATCTCGATCAAGTTCTGGACGCTATCCTGCGAGCTTTAGCGCACCAAAGCGCCAGAATCTGAGCAGAGGATTAGCCTTATTTTAGGCATAGCCTCTCAACCCCGTTTCGGCTGGCGTGCTGGTCGGGAGCAGCGACGCAGGCTCGCTCGGCCGCGCTGCCGCAGCTCCCTGACCCTGACTCTCGTCGCGCTTACTGAAGGCGATTACCCCAATCTGATTTATAAGTTACAATCGAAAATGTGATCGAGATTCGTCACTACGTTCAGCCGCGCCGGAAAAGATGTCTTTGATCATTGGCTGACGCAACTGCCGGGAACTTTGGCGCTTGCAAATCTCTGCGCCTGGGATTGTACAAGCTATGGATTGATTGGGGACCGGGCTACCGAGCGTATTACGCGATAATTGGCAAAGAATGCGTGTTGCTGCTCTGTGGCGGCGACAAACGAAACAGTCCTCAGAACATCGAGCGGGCGTTGGAGTAGCTCAAAGATTACAAAGAAAGGAGCGGAACCTCATGAAACGCAAAGCCAGCATTTCACACGACGAGGCCATCATTCGTCGGCTTCGCAGAGACCCAGATTTCGCTGCCGAGTACCTCAAAGCTGCCTTGGAAGATGAGGACGAGCCTCGTGTCCTCCTAATTGCGTTGCGCCGCCTGGCCCAAGCTCAGGGCATCGCTAGAGTTGCCAAGGCTGCAGGCATCGAGCGTGAGAGTCTTTACCGCGCTCTGTCCGTTCACGGCAACCCCCGTCTGTCCGCGCTAGTCGCCGTCACCAAGGCAATCGGTCTGAGGACTCACCGTAGAAGCCACTCAATAGACATCTGAGTCGTGGCGCACTGCGTGGCAAAGCGACAACTTTCTGGGGTCCGTGGCCCGGGACCGTTTCAGTTTTTGTGAGATTCGTACGTGGATCAGGCTGCCGCCAGCCACTCGAAGTGAACAGGTAGACGTTTCGGTCCAATTCCCTCCCCCGGCACCACCGATACTGCCACGCCCAACAACATTCCATGTCCTCGAAGCGAGGTACGTTTCGCCGTTCGGAGTGAGCGTGATTCTTTCGATGTGCTTTGCCAATTCTGCGCGCACATGGGCGACGTCAGAGTTGAGGATAGCCCGAAATTCTGCATACGGGAAACAACAAAGGAGCGGATGTTACGGAGTTTACTGCGTAGAGAATCTGGACGTGCTTCGAGGAGCTTTGTCGTTATCTCGCCGATCTGCCGTTCTCTGTCCGCGAGCGCGCCTCTAAGCGCCGGCGAGAAATCACCCTGTGCTATCACATTGGCGAGGTTCGCGACTTCGCTCTCCAGTGCCTCTTTACCGTCGGTGCATTTGCTCCAACTCCCCGCTCAAATTGTCTAGCGCCTTCACGAGTTCGGCTCAAATCTTTCGAGAACGTAATCCACTGCTTCCGGTCGCATGATCTGTTCTTGTAACCCGTCCAGCAACCTGCGTTCCAGTGCACGCCGAAACACTCGAACGCTGTTCGTGCAAACGCTCGCGCCACGGAAGGTATTCTGAGGACAGCCATACACACATCGCTGCGCCCCCGCCATCGCCCGAAACGAATGCTGATATTCGCGCCACCTTCGCTACACTTTAGCAACCCGGAAAACAGATAGGGCGAACTGACGGAGCGCCCCTGCATCCCACCCTTTCTCCCGATCTCGCCATAGACTTGCTTCAGCGTGTCAATGCGGGTTCGCACTGAAGTCCAAAGCTCCTCGGATACGATCCGCTGCTCCGGGAGTTCGCGAACTACCCATTTAACCGGCGCGGTCCGCTTGTAGATGCGTTTGCCTGACCTTGAGCGCACCTTGACTGTCTTGCCCCAGATGACGCGTCCACGATAACGCTCATTTCTGAGAATCGTGCGAATGGAGGTAGGACACCAGGAACGGGAGATTCTTCCCTTCTGAGGTTGCGGGGAAACGACGCCTTCGGCGTTCAGTTGTTTGGCAATCTCCTGGAGACTGTTCCCGGCAGCGTACATCTCGAAAATTCTCCCAACGATGGCTGCCTCGTCCTCGCGCACTTCGAGACGCACGCCGGTGATGAGCGAATATCGCATCTCCGAGTTGGAGAATAAAATAAAGCCGAGCGGACTTTCCCTCCACTCTCGCCGCCGTCAAGGGACAGGTCCGCTGACGCGGCTCCCTACAGTCGCCCTTGACTGCAGCTTCGCTGCGTGAGAGGTCTGGCTGTGAGCAACGCCAGCGAAACGACATCAAACTCGCGCTCGAACGGTGGGAAGACTACAAACAGAGGAAGAAGCAGCAGAAAGAGAAAGAAGAGGAATGAACATGGCTTTGACGCGAGATTTTAGAGAAACAGTTCAGGCACGCGTGAAACGCGATGCCGCATTCCGAAAAGGGCTTCTTAGTGAAGCGATCGAAAGCCTTCTCTCTGGCGAAGTGTCCCTTGGCAAAGAGCTATTGCGTGACTACATCAATGCCACAGTCGGCTTTCCCAAGCTGGCAGCGCGCACCAAGATTCACGTAAAGACCCTTCACCAGATGTTTGGCCCAAATGGGAATCCGACCGCCAGAAATCTGTTTGAAATCGTTGCCTATTTGCAGCACGCAGAGGGTGTCCGTTTCGAAGTACGATCCACGCGAGCCGCCTTTCGCATAAAGCGGTCATCTCCCCGGAGAAGAAAACGGCGAGATGTGCAAGCGGGCTTATAATATCGAGTCAATACTGGAACGCCGACTTGAGTATGCTGAGATCAGTTATCGTTGGGCCGACGGTCGAATGGTTATGTGCGGTCTTTCGATCTCGTCTTGAATTTCAGGAGTCGCTCAATGCTGCCTGCAACTTACAGTCTATGAACAACTAGGTGTCGCCGATCATACGTCCCGCCTATGCTGCAGGTCTTCGCCGGCGCCCGGCGTCGCTACGCGGGGATCGCGAGCGTGCTAGTGCTCGTAAGCGCCGATGTCGATGTTACTTCCCTGTACGCGCGGATTGCCAGCAAAGTCTAATGTACCTACGACCGTCGGTCCCAAGTTGATGCCCGCGTTGACTGCCGGTGAAGTCGGCTGAATTTGCAGGTTAGGCGTCGTCAGGCTCAGAAACTGCGGATCCAAATATTGAGAATGGCTATCCTTCCCGGTCGTTGATTGGTAGGTCGAGAAACCAGTGTCGTTCGTGCCATTCCAGATAAAGTCCGCCATTGTGGAGTTCAACGAGGAATAATACAGGTTGTAATCCACGTCCGCCGGATCGGGCTCGCTGTTCGTGTAGTTGTTGATAAAAAGGCCCTGCGATGAGGCATAAACAATATTGTTCTTGAAAACGTTGTTCGTCGCGTAGTACTGGATCTGAAACTCACCGCTCCCCGTGTTTTTCGTATCGTTCTGGAACAAAGTATTATTGACAATCGTGCAGTGGTCGGTGCCGCCCACGTTGCTGGCGTATCCTCCAATGGTTATGCCGATCGAATTCGCCGAATACACCAGGTTGTTCCGCACGATGACAAAGCTAGTTACGTGGCCCTGGTGCTCGCTGGCCATCTCGATACCGATGTCCACGTGATGGATCAGGTTGTGCTCGATAACCACCTGAGAGCCACCATCCACGTAAATGCCGTTGGCATCGTACTGGTTGCCCTCACCGGGATTGTTTATTGCCGATATGTTGTAGACGGTATTACCCGCGACCGTGCCGTTGCGGGCGTAATCGAAGGAAGGGTCCGGCGAAACGCCTTCGAAACCAATAACGTCGATGCCGATGTTGTCGTTGTCGTGGATGCTGTTGTTTGTGATGACGAAGTTTGTGACGTTCCCATCGACGTTGACCGATTCGCTTTGACCGGTCTTGAGGTTATAAACCTGATTGCCGCTGATCGTGATGCTATCGAGGGAAGCGGGCGCTGCCGTGCCGTACACAGCGATGCCAAAAGCGTTGCCGCTGGCTTCAGAGGTAGTCACGATGTTATGAATCACGTTGTTCAGTATCTGGATGTTGCTCCCTGAGCCCGATACCCAGATCCCTGCTGGAATAGCAGATGCACTAGAGGTCTGGTAGTTGCGGATCTCAAACCCCTGGATAGAAATGTAGCTTTGATTCGTTATGTTGATCAAACCTTGCGGGCTCGAGGTGGGGGGTACCAGTCCCGTGCCGTCCACAATCGCGGTCTCACCAGGATAGCTTTGGAATCTAATCGAGCCTGCTATCAATGACCCGGATACCGAAATGTTCGCCGATTCGTTGTAAACGCCACCACGCACGTAAACGGTGTCCCCCGCCTGTACGGAATTGGCCGCATGCTGGATAGTTCTCCACGGAGAGGAGAGCGTGCCCGGATTGGAGTCGCTGCCCGTGGTCGAAACGTAGAAAGCCATGCCTGTGGCCGGTGTGATCGTCACCTGCGCCGAGGCGGACTTTGTGGCGTCCGCCTGAGATACGGCTGTCACCGTCACGGTGGCCGGATTCGGGACGACTCCAGGCGCTGTGTACAGGCCCGAACTCGAAATCGTGCCTACCGTCGCATTGCCCCCGGTCATCCCGTTCACTTGCCAAGTCACCGCCGTATTGCTGGTGTTCTGCACCATCGCGGTAAACGGCTGTGTTCCGCCAACGGCCACCGTCGCCGCAGTAGGCGAAATGGTGACGCTCACTGTAGTGGCCGCCGTGATCGTCACCTGCGCCGAGGCGGACTTTGTGGCGTCCGCCTGAGATACGGCTGTCACCGTCACGGTGGCCGGATTCGGGACGACTCCAGGCGCTGTGTACAGACCCGAACTCGAAATCGTGCCTACCGTCGCATTGCCCCCGGTCATCCCGTTCACTTGCCAAGTCACCGCCGTATTGCTGGTGTTCTGCACCATCGCGGTAAACGGCTGTGTTCCGCCAGCGGCCACCGTCGCCGCGGTAGGCGAAATGGTGACGCTCACCAAAATAGGCGTCTTTGTCGTTAACACGCCAGCACAGCCAACGAGCTCCAACACACTCACTCCCGCGCCGGCAAGCCACACCCAAGACGCAAGTAGGTCTAACGTTTTTCGTTTCCAACCACAGCTATCAGTTTGCATGGCATGCTAAGTTAGCATCGTGTGAGCACTCGTATTCGCAAAATAGCTGCTTATGAACACTAAAAGTACATGTCCCCCTTGCAGGCGAGCACTCTTCTTGCGTTGCGAAAGAGAGA
>Ga0209804_1000422_pt1 | contig 35310 bp, 40 predicted proteins | sample GraSoiAngelo_139_FD_185896 | JGI IMG/M metagenome (GOLD analysis project Ga0209804, IMG submission 185896) | Grasslands soil microbial communities from the Angelo Coastal Reserve, California, USA - 14_0929_12_20cm (SPAdes) (version 2) | ecosystem: Environmental > Terrestrial > Soil > Grasslands ... | reverse complement strand
CTTGGAACTGTCGCAACTGTTCGGGCAACCCTGCGCACTAAAGACTCGACAGCTCAATAAAAGCTGGACCCGATCCAATTTGGCGGATCACGGCGTACTCTTCCCCTATCGGATTGTGGAAGTGTTGACCAACCGCCCGGAACACGGACGAGTCGAAGAACCTATTCCAGCCTGTGTCGGGTAGTTCACTCCTCGCGCAGCAGTATCGCAGGATCGATCGACAGCGCGCGTTGCGCCGGAATCCAAGTGGCCAGCAGCCCCAGCAACAACATAGCTAGAACACTACAAGCCAATACCAGCGGATCGCGTGGAGTTGCCTGATACACGATGAAAGCCAGAACCCGGCTCGCCAGAATTCCGAGGAGCAATCCCGCTGCGGAACCATAAGCCAGCAATTTGAATGCACGTCCCAACGCAGCCTGTAACACTTCCTTGCGCTGTGCGCCGAGGGCCATACGAATTCCTAATTCCCTCAGCCGCTTGCTGACCGAATACCCTGCCATTCCAAAGATGCCAGTTATGGACAGCATCGCGCCCATCGCTCCCAGAATACCCAGCGACACCGCCGCCATCCGCGAAGCAAACAGAGCTCCGTCCATTGCTGCGTTCCATGTTTGGATGAAAGAAGGCAGCCCTGAGTCCAGGTCCCGCAGTTTGGTCCTTATAGCTGCCCCCAGTTGCTGCGGATTGCCGCTCGACCGCACCACCAGCCACGCCTCCGTGGAGGGTAATTGCAGGATTGGTAGAAACATCGCGGGCCGTGGTTCTTCGGTGATGTTCGGACTATATTTTCCGTCTTCTACAATGCCCACCACTTGGACGCGCGTTCCATCGTCCATCTTGTAGTATCGGTCCAGTGCGTTTGCTGTGGAGCCGAATATTCTACTGGCAAACACGCGATTCACCATGGCCACGCGCGGCGCATTCTTGTCGTCATGCGATGTTAAGTTTCTGCCCGCCAACAAAGGCGTGCCTGCCGCGCGCAGGTATTCAGGAGAGACGCTGAACCTTATGGCTGTAGCAGCGACATTCGATGGCGTCAGATCCGTCGTTTTATCGGTAAAGACATTTGACTCTGCACAGCAGGCCGCATGTAATGGTGGAACGCTGACCAGTCCCACGGAGCTTACCCCAGGAATCGACGCCATCGCATCGAGCATGCGCCTTTGCATCGCGGGCACTCCGTCGCCGCTGTAACCGGCCATATTCAGGTCGGTGTCGACCAGCATGGCGCTTTGCGGCTCAAAACCGAAATTGCTGTGCAGCGAGCGCACCAGTCCGCGCACCGCAACCATGGAAGAGGTGACTAGCACTGCGCAGATTGCGATTTGCACGGCAAGTAACAAATCTCGGACTGTAAACCGCCGCCCAACCGCGGCGGTCGATCCCGACTTGATGATCTGATACGGATCCGCGCGCAGTACCTGCTTCACCGGGGCCGCGCCAAACAGGACCCCACTCGCTAAACTCAGCAGCAAAGCGACTCCATAAACATTTGCGTCCGGATTCACCGGCATATTCAGGGGGTATTGCGGAAACGGCTGCCACGCGCTCAGCCAGTGCAGCAGCACTACGCTGCCCCAAAGCCCGGCAACGCCTCCCATCATTGAAATCAAAACGGCTTCCGTAAATAGTTGCCGCAGAATGCGTGTAGGACCGGCTCCCAGCGCGAGTCGCAGAGCAACTTCACGGGAACGGTCAGCGGCGCGCGCGGCAAACAGGCTGCCCAGATTGGCACATGCGGCCAGCAGAATTAATCCCGCCAGCAGCATCAATCCGGCAAGGAATGCCTTTATTGCGACATTAAAGCCGCCGCCAGGAAGGCTCGCATGCTCTAAGGCAAAGCTCATCTGGCCATCCTCTTTGGGATAGCTCTTTTCCAGGTCGGAGCCAATCGAGTTCAGGTCGGCAACCGCCTGCGTCGGCGTGACTCCCGCCTTTAGATGTCCAATTACTTCACCGACCCAACGGTTTCCGCGCGCGTTCAGGAGACTCTGGTCCAGGTTAACGATCGGCACAAAGAAATCGGCCGAGAAAATCAATACAGTCCCGCGGAACGAGGGCGGCGTTACGCCGATGACGGTAAAAGGATGCCTGTTGAGTTGGAGAACACGGCCCACGACGCTGAGGTCACCCTGAAAATGGCTGTGCCAATAAGCGTAGGTGAGCACAATATAGGGAGCGCTGTTCGCGCCATGCTCGTCGGATGCATGGATGACCCGGCCAAGGTACGGCTGAATGCCTAGTGCGTCGAAGTAGTTCCCGCTCACTTCAAAGACCCAGGCGCGCGATGGATTCTTGCCGGCGTCCAGCGCCACCTGATCGATGTTATAAGCCGCCAGACCATCAAAGCTGCGGTTGCGATCGCGCAGATCGAGATAATTGGGATACGACTGACTCGAGTCCTTATCGCTGGCGCGCTCGATTATGTACAGGCTCTGCGCCTGAGGCACATTCAGCGCGCGCAGGATCAACCCATTCATTACGCTAAAGACCACGGCGTTTGCGCCGATCGCCACGGCCAGTGTCAGCACCGCGACTGCCGTGAATCCGGGATTCTTCTTCAGCATGCGAACCGCGTACCGCAAGTCCTGCCAAAGGGTTTGCATGGCCACATCCCCTGAATTCTGGTGAGCTAAGGGCACATCCTCTTCCGCCCTTCCTCTCTTTTAACTCCCTGTGCTAGTTATACTTAGTGGCTTACCGACAGCGGGGACGACCCCCAATTGTCCGGTTGCGGGAAGAAGTCGTCGCGGAACCGGACAGCTATCTGCGGTCAGATTCCGACTTACGGCAACCCTTCCGCAGTCCGGTAAGGTAAGGGTTGATTACCCGTCCAGAAACCTCGGCATTGGTTTGCCACGACGCCGTTTCGAAGAACCTTATTTAGCCGCGCGGGCAAGGAAAGGACGGGACCGAGCAGGGCGAGAAAGAGCAGATAGGCGGCTGAGAGCGGGGGGACGAGAAGTTGGAAGCCCCCGTATACGGTTTGCGTTTTCAGGTCAAGCCGTTTGACTAAGAGCCATCAAGTCTGGTGCGTAACGTTCTCCGACGACTGGAATGTGCGCAAGCCGCTCGGTGATAGTCTTCCGTTCGCTCTCAGTTAAGGTTACCCGAAGTGCGCCCATGTTTTCGTCCAAATAACGAACTCGCTTTGTCCCAGGGATGGGCACAATATCCGTGCCTTCGGAGAGCACCCAGGCCAACGCGAATTGGGCAGGCGTCACGCCTTTTTCGCTTGCCAATTCCTTGACCGTTGCCACCAGCTTGAGGTTTTCTTGCAGTGCCTTATCTCCGAAACGAGGATTTGTCCGCCGCCAGTCGCTGGCATCAAGGTCCTCCAGTTTCTGAATGGCTCCGGTCAAGAACCCGCGGCCAAGCGGGCTGTACGGCACAAACGTGATGCCCAATTCGCGGCATGTCGGTAGCACTCCATTCGTCACCACGTCACGCGTCCAAAGCGAATACTCGCTTTGCAAAGCCGCAATCGGATGGACTTTCGCCGCGCGCCGCAGTGTTTGCGGACCTGCCTCGGAAAGGCCAATCGTTCGGACCTTGCCTGCGGAAACAAGTTCGGCCATCGCGCCAACGGTTTCTTCGATCGGAACGTTAGGATCAACGCGATGCTGATAATACAGATCGATCGTTTCGATGCCCATCCGGCGAAGGCTCGCGTCGCAAGCACGGCGGACATTCCCTGGCGTGCTATCCACGCTTCGGATGCCGTTCGAATCGAAGCGGAAGCCAAACTTAGTCGCTACCAGTACGCTCTGGCGCGGAACCTCACGCAAGAAACGCCCGAGCAATTCCTCGTTCTTGTACGGGCCATAGACTTCGGCCGTGTCTAGGAAGTTGCCGCCAAGCTCCAGATATCGGCGAAGAACTCGAAGGGACTCTTCTTCGTCCGCTGGTCCGTAAGCGGTAGACATTCCCATGCACCCAAGCCCCAGCGCGGAAACCTCCGGCCCATTCTTCCCCAATCTTCGGTGTTCCATATTTCCCCCCGTTGCCGGTTCCCTTCTATGATGTTCTGAGTTTGATGAACGGTACGTCGCTGAGCCAAAAATGGTGAACGGAGGACTTTTTGGGGTTCCGCTAAATTCATTGCTCAGGCTAACCTCACCGCGTTCTGGCCTCCGGTCTGCTCGAAAGTCGTTTCGGACTTGGTCTTGCCGGAGTCAGCAGGGAGTGCACGAAGAGGTGGATAAAGATCTCCGTGCATTGGAGCCCCTACTCAAAGAACCTGGCCGTCCTCGTTACACACGCGCATGCGTATGGAATACTGGATCACTCAAGGGATGCAGAACACGTTGGCAGCCGCGCACTAGCTGCTCTGTTGGATCGGAGCCCAGTCTTGGCGCATATCCATGGACATATTCATGGAGACTTCGGAGGTGACGGCAAGCACTTCAATGTTGCGGCCGCCGGCCAACGCGTTGCAGTCGTCATCGACGCCATCGCTACAAGAGATTACAAAGTAATACGCGCCTGATAATCGCGCTGGCGTCGGATGGCTCGATAAATACGGCGGAAGTGCTGGGTTGGCCCGCGAACGGAACCGCCATGCGCACGATGTCAATGACGGTGGACCCACAGAATTACTGTAATTGCTTGGGCACCATCCAGAGTGCCACGACCGGGTTCACCGCCAGCGTCTTTTCGTCTCACAACCGCGTCTCCCTCAAAGAGGCGTTCGAAGGGCCTGAGCCGGATGACAGGAAACTGTCACGTCCGGTTCTGAGTGGGCTGGCCCCCAGCAATGGGGGCTGGCTACTCGGTGGCTATGACCGGATCGTGGGCGCCATGGCCAACCTAGGTCACCGGCTCTCGGATCAGACGGTGGGCAATATTCTTCGCCGCCATGATATTCCACCGGCGAGGCCGCCAAGTACGCTCCAGTCCCTTGGCTAGACACCGGCTGACACTCTTGTCCAACTGCTTGACACTCGCGCGGCGCGATGAGCGTTCGATTTTCATAATTCACGGCGTGTCAAGCGCTTCGATCGATTCATATTGCTCCTTGATTCAATCACTTGCAGTTTCAAGCTTCGAGTCGTGAATCTGCTTCTTCCTGGCACGATGTTTGCACTCTCGTCATGCCGGAAGCCGAGGGCGGGTTGGCGCGGAAAGGCAGCGCAGTGGGCTACCTATTTTTTTGCGGCAGACGGCTTACACCTGATTCGGCACTCGGCGGTTGAAGAGAAATACCAGATACATGCGTACACCCGGGTTAAGGATTCGGTGTTCCTGAAGGAAGGACTGTCATGAACGATGTTGCAACCAAGGACATGCTTTCGCGGCGTAAATTCCTGGAGACTGGCTCAGTGGCGCTAGCGGCGGCCGGACTGCTGTCGGCGGCCGATGCCGCGGCCCAAGATCAGAAACCGTACCCAACCAAAAACGATCGACGCGCTACTGACCCTGGTCCGGGCAATCCCCCGCTGAATGGCCAAAATCCTGATTCCGCGTGGCCACCCGCCACCGATTCCAAGAGCCTAGTTCAAACGTTCAAATATCCATTCTCTTTTGCGAACAAGCGGACATACGAAGGCGGATGGTCACGGGAGGTGACCGTTCGGGAACTGGCCGTCTCGAAATCTCTGGCAGGCGTAAACATGAGACTCACAGCCGGAGGCGTTCGTGAACTGCACTGGCATACTGCGGACGAATGGGCGATCGTGCTCTATGGCACGGCGCGGATCACGGCCGTTGATCGCGACGGCAAGAGCTTTGTTGCCGATGTGAAGAAAAACGATCTATGGTATTTCCCCGGGGGAATTCCACATTCGATTCAAGGCCTCGAGCCGGACGGTACGGAATTCATGCTGGTATTCGACGATGGAAATTTTTCGGAGTCAGAGACGGTTCTGCTGAGCGACGCGATGGCGCACCTGCCGTCCGAGGTCTTGTCAAAGAACTTCGGGGTTGCCGAACCGGCTTTAAAAAATCTCCCCAAGCAAGAGCTATTCATTTTCCAGACTGCTGTTCCCGGAGCGCTGGAGGCGGACCAGAAAACTGCCGCAGGAGCACTTGGGAAATCGTCGCGCGATTTCGCTTTCCGTACGATGGAAATGCCGCCGACGAAGCGCACGAAGGGTGGAGAAGTACGCATCGTTGATTCGAGCACGTTCAAGGCCTCAACTAACGTTGCGATGGCAATGGTCACGGTTCACCCGGGAGGGCTGCGGGAACTGCACTGGCACCCCAACGCGGACGAATGGCAGTATTACATCGCGGGCAAGGGAAGAATGACTGTGGTGTCGACAGGCAACCGCGCTCGCACCATGGACTTTCAGGCGGGAGACGTCGGGTACGTGGAAAAAACCCTGTTGCATTACATCGAGAATACAGGGGATTCAGACCTGATTTTCCTGGAGATGTTCAAAAGCAGCTTCTATCAAGACTTGTCGCTTTCGGAGTGGCTGGCCCACACGCCACCAGAGCTAGTGATGGCACATCTCAATATCGACCGGACGACGCTGGACGCAATACCGAGAGACGAGCTAGTGATCGTGCCGCGTTAATCGAGCGACGAAGCCGCTACCATGACGGCGTCTTTATCGCTTTCCACGGGTCATGGAATCGGGCGCCATATCCGCAGGGTGGCTACAACGTGGTTTTTGCTCAGATTTCCTCAGTACTGCGCTTGCGCCACCGACCGTGCCAGCCAGCACGGCCCCTATTATCAACTCTCCTGGAAGGAAAAAGGCAAAACCGTGTCGCGGCGGCTACCGGCCGAGCACGCTACGCTCTATCGGCAATGGATCGCCAACCGTCAGCGCCTCCAGTCGCTCATTCAGCAGATGCACGGAGTTTCACAAAAGGCCCACCGCCACCTGCTGCCGGCTGAAAAAACAAAAAAGGCAGCGCTAAACCAGGGGATATTCCTTCCTCACCTCGATAACCCGGGAGTTTCCGGCCATCTCCGCGGCGGCAACGCCCAAAATCACCTGATTTTCCGCGGCTTTTCTCGTTGCCAAAAAGTAGCCACACCCAAAGTATTTTGTTAACATTTTTTCGACTCAGCTGCGGGCTAACTTGCCTTAGGTCTGTCCTGCAGTGGATCTTCCTTGACGCCTTCTTGGGAGGCACGTCGGAATCACCGGCTCGTCCCGCGCGTTATTCTCCCGTGCTCAAAGTAGGTAGAGGGACGAATGACGGCACGTCCTCGACGCCACAAAAATTCACGATCAGGTCTTCGCCGAACTCCAGGGCGAAATCGGGCGCATTGCCACCGAGGGCATTCGCCCGGTCTTGCGGCGGTACTCGTCGGCGAAATCCTGCTTCCCGCCCCTATGTCAGAAACAAGATTGGCTGGACTCCGGGTGAGCCTCACCCGATTGCATATCGGCCGATGGGATCGTCACGGACAAAGTAGGAGCCATTCGGTGCGGGGCGACAAGGGCTTTGACCATACGAGGCGGCTTGACGACGCCGAACGCCCACCAGATAATCGCGTCCGTTCTCTTAGTGCCCCGCTTGGTCGCCACTGTTCGGAATCAGTTCGCGAGTCGCAGGAATTGAAAGGAGAGCCTACATGAAAAAGTTCCTTGCGTTTTCTGTGCTGGCCGTTGCGAGTGTCTGTCTTCTCTGGATTCCGAGGGCACGCACTGCCGCCAGCGATGAAGCCGAAATTCGTCAACTCTTAGACCGCTGGGCCAAAGCTTTCCGCGCCAGAGACCTCAACGGGATCATGTCCATCTACGAACCGGGGCAAGCTCTCGTGGCATACGACATCGTGCCTCCGCTGCAATACAGCGGGTTCGACGCCTATAAAAAAGACTATCAGGAATTTCTCGACCAGTTTCAGGGGCCCATCGAGGTCGAATATCCCGACGTGAAAATCTTTGCCGGTGACACCATAGCCTTTAGTCGTGGCCTGGAGCGGATTAGTGGAACCATGAAGAACGGACAGAAGTCCGACATCTGGGTGCGCTTTACCGAGTGCTACCGCAAAACCAATGGCCACTGGCTGGCTATACACGACCACGTCTCGGTGCCCGCCGACCTCGACAGCGGCAAAGCGGTGTTGAACCTCAAGCCGTGAGCCCACTGTTTCGCTTGTTGACGGCGTTGGTGGATGAGGCCTACCTTCGCCTGGTCGGGCTGAGCCGTCCCCAGTGGGAGAGCCGCACCATTGCCGCCCAGCTTATGCGCCAGATTCTTGTCGACTATGCCCGCCGCCACTGTGCGGCCAAACGCGGCGCCAGCGTCCCCAAGCTCCCGCTAGAGGACGTCGCTCAAAAATGAAGACTCTTCTCCTGAGACAGTCGCTTTATGTTTTGGCTTTTCATTCCGCAGTTGAAAGTGGGCCACACGACGCCAAGCACTTGCAGTGTCCCATTTCAGCGGCCACGATCAGCGGGATCCCGCCGGTTAGACGGTTCTTTCGATTCACATCAGCTCCTTTGGAAACAAGGAAGCTGACCATTTCTTCATGCCCTCCAACCGAAGCACCCGAAAGCGGAGTCGTTGGTCGGGCGCAGGTCGGATTTGCCGCAAACGGTTTCGCTTCTACGGCAAGAGGATTAGTGACTGCGACGAATGAATGCCAACGGCCAACAACTACAGTAGGAACCACGCGCATGCAATTACGATTAAGCACCCAGAAGACGACGACGCTGAGGGGAAACAATATGGTGGGGAATTTTCAAGCGGCCCCGACACTCTTCCCGAATGCCTGAATCGCGTTCTCTTCATCATCCAGCACATCCAGCAGCGTATCGAGCTTCGTAATCTTCAGCAGTGTTTTCACCTGCAAAGTGGGCTTCAAGAGCTTCAATTCCGCGCCGTGATTGCGCGCCGAGGCAAACGCGCCCGCCAATTGCCCCGCACCCGAACTGTCTACAAATCTTACGCTGGCGAGATTGAGAAGGATCTTTTTCTGCCCATTCTCAATCAATTCGTGAACCTTTTCCCCAAGCACTACGCCGCTCTCTGGCCCGAACGCGTAGGGGGCGCCCAGGCTCAGTAGCCCGTTCAAATCAAGGATGGTCACATCGCCTCTCTGCCGAACACCGCAATTGAGAGTCATGGTCGTTCCTCCTGCACACTCACAGTCTTCAGGTAAACTGGAATTTGTGATTTAACGGAAAATTTCCGATTTCAACTTTATCCTTGCCAACACCCTATGCTTGCCGCCCTCTGGTGTCAAGCTCAGTTTGCTATGGCCCTAGCCTTAGTGGGAATCCTGATTCTCATCGCCGGCATCGTCGAAAAACGGAACTCGAAAGGAGAAGCGAATGATCTGAACGTCAGACAGGCAGGGATCATCGGAGCCGTGCAGGGGCTCTGCTTGCCATTTCGCGGATTCTCACGGTCCGGGGCCACAATCTCTACAGGAATGCTTTTGGGAGCGGCCAAAGCGCGTGTTGAAATGTTCAGTTTTGCCCTGGCTGTAGTTCTGACGCCGATCGTCGTTGCACGCGAGGTAGGGCGAGTCGTTCATGCTGAACATACGAATGGCACAGCAGGTTTGGCTTCAGCAGTATTTCCTAGCCTGCTGGGTGCAGTTCTTGCGTTCCTTGCTGGCCTCTTTGCGTCGAAGTGGCTGAGCCGATGGCTTGAGAGTGGACGGTGGTATCTCTTCGGTATCTACTGCCTGATTGCTGCCACAGTCGTGGGCTATCTACGCCACCTGGGCTACTGATCTTTCTAGTGCCCGACAAACAGCAGTCGATCAAGGCCAGTCTCTCCTCACTTTCCCGAAGTCCCGTTCGATGACATCGCCAGTGATCTCCTCGATCGCCGTTTGTGCACCGTGAGGGCGACTTGTCCGGCAATCTGCCTTACCAAGACCTGCCACCCGCTCCAAGAGTCAATCGATACCGGATACTGGTACAACATTCGATTTTTCACGCTTTGTACCACTTCGCGAATGGGATACGTCCAAAAACTGGGTCCTGGTTGGAGCTAGTTGAACATCGTAATGTTAAGTTTTCCACGGAGGTAGCGGCATGAGAACAGTGTTCTTGGAGGCCGCGGCTTTGGGTCTACTGCGGTTTGTTTTCAATGACTTCCGTCCACCGCCCTTTAATTCGTTTCGAACTCATACTGCTCTCCACCCGAGTAAAGACGATTGTGCTTTGACTTGTCCAGTTACGCCACATTTACCAGGCGCATGTCAGTTCGTTACCGCGAATTCTTACATTCAGGGAAGTTTCGGGCCTTCGAACGCCTGAAGGTCAAGGACCTCGACGATTCCGTCGAGTCGCCCCGAGCGCGCCCCATACATGGCAGCAAGTAGTGAGCCGTGAGGGGAAAGAGCAATCTCCCCAAGCGGATGTTTTCGGTCCCCAGCTAAGCGCGTCTCGCAGATGTGTCGGCCCTCCAATGTCTCGTAGATTATTGCGCGATCGGGCGCTGCGCCCAAAATTCTGTCGAATAAACACTCAAACCAAGATGCGTCGCAGAAACTCTTGTAGACAAGCGCACCAAACAGGTGGCCATCTCGCGAAGCGGTAATCGTAACTATGTCTGTGTGTGGTGCGAATGGCTGATCTTTGAAAAGCAGTTTGCCAGATGTGTCGACACCAACCAATCGATTCTCACAATCCCTAAACGCCAACCTATCGTTACCGATAAACTCGGGCCCCATAAATTGGTTCGCGCACGACCTGGGTTCGGGAATCGAATAGATTGCGCGCCACGGTTCGTCGACCTTGGCAAGCAGAACTTGATTGTGTGTTTCAATGGCCACTGCATTCTCGGCAGCAGTAATGTTGATTACAGGGCCAGCCGTGGCCCAGGAGTGCATTGCTTGAAGTGAGTCAGCATCGAGCAATTCCAGCTGGATCTGTCGGTCCGCGTACGATTCTATGATAACCCTGTGACCGCTCCACGACACAATCGCATGTGAAAAGGTGCTGCCTGGCCCGTTTGGTGGCAACCTTCGGCGCCCAAGCAATTCGAACGAACTGGAAAACAACCGGATTTCTCCAGATGCATCTACAAGGAAGCGTCCATCATGCGTTGGAACTATCTGGAAACTTGAAGTGGCGCTTGACCAATCTTGTGTGGCTCGTAGTTTTCCAGTCCTGGCGTCCAGCAAAAATGTTCGGAATGGAATTGGAGCGGAAGGGGAGGCGACTTTTCCAGCTTGCGCCCTCGAAGGACTGACTGACGTCGCCAATGTGAGTGCCAGGAGGTCGTCCTCGACAAAGCTAACGCTGACACACTTAACGCAGCGATTTAACTCGTGCTTCGAGTCTGCAAATTCACTTAGTGCTATCCGCAGGGCAGGACGTCTCTCGTCTCTGGAGGTCTGTTCCGAGTCAGTCTTCTGGACCGTGGAAAAAAGCGCAGGGAGGACGACGAACGCCGAGAAAAGAATTACCCCTAGCCATTGCTGAATCATCTGACCGCTCCTGGCGCGTGATTCATCAGAAATATTCATTTCAAGCTTCTCGCACTCGATACGGTGCCACTTCCATCGCCATTATTGCCTATCAGCAAAGTCTGGAAACCGCAACGTGGAGGTCAAGGTAGTTGGAGGGAAATTCTTTCAACCGCCACCGGAATATGGCACGGCGCGGTGAGTTGATGGCTGCCCGGCAGATCCACGTCCATCTGATTAGGATAACCGGTCTCACGAACAAGCTACAGGTTCAACCCAGACGGAAGCTCGATCTGTGGTAAGGCTGCCACGAAGTCGCCGAGAAAAGTTCGGAAATCGTCCCCTTGGGCGCGCCACTTATTTTTGCGGCTTCTTATCAACAACATCCAAGACAACCCTTGTTTTCCTTTCGAACTCCGGTTGGCATTCTGGCCGTTAGCTGACGAGGGCCGGCTTACGGGGTGGTCTTCCCGTTCGCGATCTCCACTTCAATTTGCCGCAGCAGCGTGATGATCTGTTCCGGCTTGTAACGTTTCATCAACACACCAGCGCTCCTCCTGAGTGAATTCTCTCTCACTCCCGCTGGTACAAAAATGCCCGGTCAGCTAAACTAGTTGGTGATGCTGGCTGTCGTGCCGTCGAGTTTCGTGATCCTGATCGTGAACGGCTCGTTGTAAGACTTGGCCCGGTCCTGCAGGACGGTGAGAGCAACCTGCTCGCCCAGCAGAATCGAGTTCAGGGTTGAACTGCGGAAATGAATGCCGGCGTGGATCCCGTGACCAAACGAGATGTTGAAGGCCAGCTTGCTCAGTTCTCCGTTAATAGTCAGACTGTCGCGGTCCGCGCCCGTGTAGACGTCGAGCGAGCTGCCATCCTGTCTGGGCTCGCATACGTCCCGTCCCATGCGTGTGAGCAGCTGCCGGATGTTCTGGCTGCCGTCAAAGAAGAATTTCAGTGCCGTGATGCACGCGCCGCCGACCGATCCGTGGCCCGTGGGGTCGCACGGGTGCGTCGGCGAACCCTCGGGGAATGCCTGGGGTAGCAAGTAGCTGCCATAGGTCGAGAGGATGATGGGAAGCACGGCTGAAGACAGGACGTCTGAGTGCAGCGCCAATGACGCTAGGGGAGGTCCTGTAATGTTGGTAAGGCTCGCTAGGCGCGCTTGCACCAGGGCCCCATATTCCTCCGGCCGCATCCGCAGGTTAACGATCCACTTGTAGAACCAGGCGGCTTTCAGCGCTCGAGTGGCCACTTCCGCGAGCAGGCTCGCGGCGTCCGGCCCGCCGAGGGTGGCGAAAGCTTTTTCCGTCCTCGAGCCAATATAGGGATTACCCGGGTTCAGCGGTGTGCCCATTTGCGCGAGCAAGAGGAAGGCGACGAAATACGCCTGGTAGAGCACGTCCGCGTGGGTATACGCGGCGAGGTCTCGACCGTCACGGATGTACCGAAATTGGTTGTCAAAGGCCAATCGGCGACCCGAGTCGCCGCCGTTTTGGACCAGCTGGTACTCACTGACCGAGGTCATGAAGTCGCTCCCGCCGCCACCTACGGGAAGGAACGTCTGGTACTGCTGGCTGAGGGGCTGTACGCCGAGGAACGTGGGCTGGATCATGAACTGGGAGACGTACGGTCCTTGAACGTTGCCGTCGCCCACGAAGACCTGCCCGCGGAACAGATTCTGCGGTGTGACCGGTAACGGGTACTCGTTATTCGCCCCGCTTAGGAGGAATGACCGGCTGTTTATGTCCGCCACGGCCTCAAAAACTGTCGTGTTGTTCGGGTAGTCGCTGAAGGGCACGTCGCGCAGCAGAGCCGCCCAGTAGTGCTCGACCTGCTCGGCCGCTGTCTGCGCGCTGGCTACGCTCGGCGATGGTGGTTCGACAGTGGCATGTGAGTCGCGGCCTTCCAAGTCGAATGCAAGTGAAATCTGTGGGCCATTCTGCCTCGAGTTGGGCCCTCCGCCGGGGGTCCCAACAATGATGCTTTCGAAGTCTATGAACTTCCCGCTCGTAAGAGCATTTGTTAGGCTGAGCCAGGAGGTACGGTTCGGTACGCCGAGGGCGTCGTGTACCAGGGCTTTACTGTAGTTGCCACTGAAATCCGCGAACTTCATCGCATCGCCATTGTCCGGTCGAACCCCAACACTGATGTCCTCGGCTTGGGCCGTGCTCGTGCGGTAATTTAAGTTGGCAGCCTGGCGAGCCGTAGACTCATAGTTCACCACCGACGCCTCAGCGACCGAGTGCCTTCCGCCGACCAGGGGTTCAAGTGGAATGGAGCCGGCTGCTATAGCCACAGCGGCCACGCCGCCGACTTTGCCCAGGAAGGAGCGTCGGCTGGGATCCTCGGGATGCCTTGGTTGATCAGCGTTAGCTGTTGGCCGACGGCCCTTCTTGCTCGTAATGGACAACTCTTCACGCTCCGTTTTGTCGGTTGGCTTTCTCTTCATGGCAGTCTACCTCCAGGACACGGTTAGTAATATTCCTCCAGTTTGGATCGCAGCCGGTGTGCTTTTACGCGCGCAATCAGATCGGTTCGCTCAGCAAGCGCCAAAGGGTGACGCGACTATCCGCACGACGGTGCCCTCGGCCAACACTGCCCGGAAGGTCTACGCCAGGAAGAACCGCGACGGGAGGAGGCCTTGACGAGCTCACAGAGAAGACACACATAGACCCTCAGGTTTCATGAACACCTTCCTTCTACAGGCAGATTGACTGCCATTGACCTTCAGTGCTGAACTAACCTGGACTTAACGACGGGACAAATCGTTGATACTCCAACGTTTGACCGAGGGTGAGCCGCGCCGCCACGACCACTGACAAACTGCCACGTTCGGCCCATCTCAACTCCTAGAATGCCGGTCTCGGACCAACACCCCAATATGACTTTTGATTCTCCTGGGATTGGTTGCGGGGGACTTCGTAGCGAGAACCGGGGAGTTTGGCAATCAGGTCCTTACCGGGATTTCGAGTCGGGTGTAGACCTGGCCTTGATCGTAAGTAGCTGACAGAAAAGCGTTTACTGTTCCATTGTGTCAAGTTTTTCGATCGTAAAACTTGACATTTTTCGGGGTAACGCGTATTGTATGAGACATGAGGACGAGATCAGAAAATTCTGTTGCTGGTATGGTTCGTAAAGGCATCGAAGAAGCCGGCCCAGGGGAGCTCTGGACTTACGCGGATTTCAAAACTTTGCCTCCGATGGCTGTGGCTGCTGCGCTAAGCCGAATGACGGCAGAAGGCGCAATTCGCCGCATGCGCAAGGGTGTGTACTATTCGCCCCGAAAGACTCGCTTCGGAGAGATTTCTCCCGATCCAACAAGTGTCGCTGCTACCCTTCTGAGGAACAAGGGCATCAAGTGGAAGCCGAGTGGGCTGCCCGCCTATAACGGTCTGGGTCTAACAACTCAAGTTTCTCCGGTCCTCACACTCGACATGCCTGAAAAAATCTATTCCCTGAGGACTGGATCGGATGCGAAGCTGCGTTTGAGACCGGGTGTGAACGTGAGTGGGCTGTCGGATAATGAACGGGCTGTCTTGGACGCTATGCGTGATCTTCGGCGCATCCCAACTTCCCCCGTCGAAGCCGTAAGGAAGATTAGAGATATGTTTGCAGCTAAGCGATTTTCTTTCAGCCGACTTGCTCGACGTGCCCTCAATGAACCGCCAAGGGTGAGAGCGCTTTTAGGAGCGATCGGGTGCGAACTGGGAGCAGATCGTAAGGCACTTACTGCCCTCAGGAAGTCACTGAATCCCATGACAACCTTCCGGCTCGGCGTGGCCGAGGCACTGCCGCATGCCAGCGAGTGGCAGATTCAATGAAAACATACGCGAGCGAGCTGCAGGATTTCTCTGACCTCCTGCAAGCAGCCGCACAATCGAGAGCAACACGCGCCGCAATCGTCGAAAAAGACTATTACTTGACTAGGGCATTGCGGGCGCTCGTCGGAAGTCATAGCGGCCAGTTTGTGCTCAAGGGTGGTACGAGTCTGTCCAAAGGATGGCAATTGCTCCAACGTTTCTCTGAGGATATCGACTTACTACTGAGAGACGAAGCCAATTCGGGAAAAGCAGCAAAGCACACCCGACTCAAAAAATGTTCAGGAACTATCGAGCAGACTGAGGGATTCAAGTCGTCGGAAGTTCGCGATTCTGAGACCGGGATACACAGGGCAGTTGCTTTCACCTATTCCAGCATAGCAACCGATCTGCCGGGGTTGAGCAAAACCGTAATATTGGAAGCGGGGTACCGAGGGAACACAGCGCAGGCAGAGAGGCGTCCAATCCGATCTATGGTTGCTGAATATGCTACAGCACACGGACAAACGGGTCTTGCAGCTGATCTCAATCCATTTGATATTGAGGTGCAAGACCTTCGTAGGACTTTCGTCGAGAAGTTATTTGCGGCACACGCGGCCTACACAAAGGACTTCGCGGCCGCTGGGAAAGCCCGTCACTATTACGATCTCAGCGAGCTGTGCAAGCGACCAGAAGTCAGCAAATTTGTTGGCACCGACCAGTATCGCGAACGCGTGACAGAAGTGCGCGAGTTTTCTCGGGAGACCTTTCGAGGGCAAGCACTGCCGGAAGCGAACTCATTTGCAGCGAGTCCAGCTTTCCAACCTAATGCTGAGGGCCTAAGAGCACTGGAACGGAACTACCGAGCTGACGCAGACTTCTTCTTCGCCGCACAGCCGCCGATAAGCAACGTATTGCAGATCATCGCTAAGCTGCTACCCAAACTCTGAAATAACCCCCGCACTGGACTAGGCAGCCTGTTGCGACCAACGGGATACAGCCGAACGGCAGTACTTTTACTACGCGGCAGATGGTTCCGAGAGCTTAAAATCGGGCATTTTCGTTGACCTCCAATCCTGGTTTTTCGAGCCGGGTTGTCCCTATCGAAAATGCTTTCTGGCGTGAACGTCTTTGAAATCAGCGACATTCAAGAAGATGAATCAGGCCGCTCCGAATGTAACGATGTTACATTCTGTAGAAAACAGCTGAATGGACTTTTTGCGTACCACTTTTGTCTCTCTCGCTTTGTCCCGCAATGCGGAATACCATTCCGAAAAATCTCTTGACAGCTTTTCGCTGGGAGTAGTACCTACTCCACCACAATTTCATTTGGTGGCCGTTCCGGTGCAAACGGGCCGTGAGGCGAAACTTTTACGTTGGAGGTCTGCAAATGAACCCTCGAAGCAAGTGGATTGCTGCACTCGTCCTGCTCTTCGCTTTTCTTCTTGTTGCGCAAGCGTCTCCGGTGTGCGCGCAAACCGCCGCTACCGGGCAGATCGTTGGGACGGTCACCGATCCTTCTAAGGCTGCCATTCCTCAGGCCACCGTTGCCGCGACGAACATCGCTACCACCTTGGTTCGCACCGCGAAGACCAATGCCGACGGCGACTTCGTCGTCGCCTTGCTGCCTCCGGGCGCTTACTCCCTTTCGGTTGCCGCTCCTGGTTTTAGGACGCAAACACTTACGGGCATCAGCGTTGATGTCGCCACAACCGCCACGGTGAACGTTCGGCTGCAACTCGGCGAGGCCACCCAGCAGGTCACCGTCGAAGCCGCCGCCGACATTCTTCAGACCGACAGCGCCGCCAACGGCGGTGTCGTCGATGACAAAACCGTCCCCGCCCTGCCCCTCAGCAGCCGCAATTACACGCAAATCCTCGACCTTTCGCCAGGAGTTTCGGGTTCTGTGCCCAATGCCGGAAATTTGGGCAAGAATTCCGTCGACGTTTTCGTGAATGGCGGCCGCATCATGGACAACAGCTACCAAATGGACGGCCAAGACGCCGGCAACATGGAAACGCAAGGAACCGGCGCAATTCTTTCCATTGGCGGCATTTCCATCCCCAACCCGGACGCCATCCAGGAATTCAAGGTGCAAACCAGCCTGTACGACGCCTCCTACGGTCGCGGTGCGGGTGCCAACGTGAACGTCGTCACCAAATCAGGCAGCGACCAAATCCACGGCGCCCTTTTCGAGTTCGTTCGCAATGACATCTTCAATGCCAACGACTTCTTCCTCAATCGCCAGGGCGTGAAGCGTCCCCCTTTGAAGCAGAACCAGTTCGGCGGCGTGATCGGCGGTCCCATCATCAAGCGCAAGCTCTTTTATTTTGGGTCCTATCAGGGCACTCGTCAGATCAACGGAGTCAGCTCGAATTCCGTCGCCAATGCCATTCTTCCCGGTTTGACCAACGACCGCTCCGCCGCCGGGCTCGGCGCCGTATTCGGCGGCCTCCAGGGCGCGGATGGCGGCACCATTGCCGCCAACGGCTCGAACATCAATCCGGTCGCGATGAGTCTCCTGAACCTCAAAGTCGCTGGTGGCGGTTTCCTCATTCCCACCCCTCAAAAAATTAACGGCACGGACTCACAGAATGGCCCCCAGGGCGCCTCCTCGTTCAGCATTCCGTCGAAATTCAATGAGGACCAGTACCTCGTCAGCGTCGACTTCCTCGCCAGCAGTAAGCACACTATCTCGGAAAAATTCTTTTATGCCAAGTCGCCGGAGTTTCTCGCCTTCACCTCCTCGAACGTCCCTGGCTCAGGTACCAACGATCTGTTCAAGAACTGGAATGGCATCGTCAAAGACACCTTTGTCGTGACGCCGGCGCTCATCAATGAATTTAGCGTCGGCTACCACCGCGCCTTCGGCCACGTGGCCAGCCAGAATGCGGTCACCAATCAATCCATTGGCCTGACGCCCGGCTGCACCAGCCCGTACATGCCCATCATGGTCATCGGCTCGCTCGAGCTCAGCGGCAACTTCAACGATGGACAATTCACCGCCCCCACGGAATGGACCGCGCAGGACCAAATCTCCTGGACCCGCGGAAAGCACAATTTCCGCGCGGGTTTTGGCTGGGAGAAAAACATCGCTGATTCCGCCGACCAGGAAGTCACCCGCGGCGACCTCGTCTTCCCCACCTTTGAAGATTTCTTGCTCGGCATGAGCGCCGCGCAGCTCGGCAACGCCGGCGCAGGCGGCTCCAATCTCAGCAGCCTCCTCGTTTCCGACGATCTCTGCGGCGACACTACGCGCTCTTTCCGTGTCAGCGGTCTCTACAGCTTCGCGCAGGACGACATCAAGCTAACTCCTCACCTGACCGTCAACGCTGGCCTGCGTTGGGAAGGCATCGGCCAGACCTCCGACGGCGCCGGCAAGCTCGTGGATTTCTGGCCCTCCAAGGCTTCCAACGATCTTGCTAATGCCCCGTTCTCCGGCTTCGTGGCCGCTTCCAACTTCCAAGGCACTCTGCCCGATGGCGTATTCAAAAATTCCAATTCCACCTTTGCCAGCAACGCATGGGCCCTGAAAAACTTTGGCCCGCGCGTCGGATTCGCTTGGACGCCTCCGCGCTTCAACGACAAAATCGTGCTCCGTGGCGGCTACGGCCTCTATTTCACGCACCCGCCGGTGAATGACGCGTTTCAGTTGATCGTCAACCCACCGTTCTTCTCCCGGCAGACGAACATCGGCGCCTTGAACCGGCTCGCCACTCTTCAGGTTCCGTTCAATCCTCCGTCCAACGAAGTCTTCCCCAATTTCGTTCAGCGGACCGCTACCTCGGCGCTCACCATCAACTCCATCAATCCGAATTGGCAGGCGCCAAGGACTCAGCAGTGGAACCTGAGCGTGCAGTATGCCCTTAATCATTCGACTGCCGTACAAATCGGCTATGTCGGCACGCATTCGGACCGCATCGAAACTACCAACTCCATCAATCAAGCGCTCCTCGCCAGTCCAAGTAACCCCGTGAACGGCATCACCACCAACACCGTCGCCAATGCGGTCGGCCGCGTCCCCGTTCTTGGCATCTCGCCCAGCGGTCTCAACCAAGCCAATTGGCTCGGCATTTCCAACTACAACGCCCTTCAAGTCAACGTTCAGCGCAAGCTGACTCACGGCCTTCAGTTCGGCGCCGCTTACACCTATGGCAAGACGCTCACCGACGTCACCGGCGTCGGCACCTTCCCCTTGGGTGGCGGCTCCTACAACGATCAGTTACATCAAGGGAACGGTTACGGCCCCGCGAATTACGACACGCGCCACCGCTTCGTCGCCAACTATCTCTGGAATCTGCCCAACTTCCAAAACAATCAGGGCGTGGCTGGCCGCATACTGAGTGGCTGGGGAGCTTCCGGCGTTGTCGTCGTGCAAACCGGCCCCGCGATCACTTTCACGGATCCGGGCGCTGGCACCATCTACGGCTTCGGCGGTCCCTTCAGCCCCGTCGGCGCCAGCCTTTGCTCCGGCAAAACCGTGCCGGACATTCAAACCTCTGGCTCTGTTACCAGCCGCATCGACAACTTCTTCAATGCCAGCGCCTTCTGCCCTGCTCCCACGATTGGCAACGGCACCGGCTTCGGTACGCTTGGCCGCGGCGTCGTTTACGGTCCTGGCCAGCACAATATGGACATGTCCATCTTCAAAGACACGCGGGTCGGCGGTTTGAGTGAATCCGGCTCAGTCCAGTTCCGCGCCGAATTCTTCAACACCTTCAACACGCCGCAGTTCGCGAGCCAAACCACAACGCAATTTTCGACGACGATCTCACAAATTGGCGCGCCGACGTTTGGTCACATCACCGCGACCACCGTGTCGCCGCGCATCATCCAGTTTGGCCTGAAGTACACGTTCTAGTGCCCGCAGAAGGTATGCACTCGTCATTCCGAGCGGGGTCTGCGGAGCGAGGAATCTTTCTGCAGACTCCGTTGCTTTTGGGGGTCGGACCATTTAGCTCCGACATAAAGTTGCACCTTCTTTACGGCTTTAGCCGCTGAGGAATTGATTTTTTGCGACTTCTCGCGCAAATTTCTTAGCCGCGTCCAAGGAGATGACATGCGCAAAATCCTCTTCGGCGTTCTCCTCTTTCTCGTTTTCTACATCGCCCTTCCCGCCCAGGAACACTTCTCCTTTTCTCCCACCACCAAATCTTTCATTACCATCGACGCCCCCGTCATCGCGCTCCAGCACGTCCGCGTCATCGACGGCACCGGCGCCGCCCCGCTCCTCGACCAAACCGTGCTCATCGAGAACGGCGCCATCCGCGAAATTGGCAAAGCCGTCTCCGTCCCCGCAGGCGCGCACACCGTGGATCTAACCGGGCGCACCGTCATCCCCGGCCTGGTCGGCATGCACGACCATATGTTTTATCCCGCGCCCTCCGGACAAGGCCCTGTCCCTGGCGCTCCCGCGCTGTACGGCGAGATGGGCTTCAGCTTCCCGCGCCTCTATCTCGCCGGCGGAGTCACTTCGCTGCGCACCACTGGCAGCCTCGAGCCCTACACCGACCTTTCCCTCAAAAAGCTCATCGACTCCGGCCGCATCCCCGGCCCCAAGCTGCACATCACGGGTCCGTATCTCGAAGGAGCAGGCTCCTTCACGCCGCAGCTCTTTGAGCTGAAAGACGCCGACGATACCACCCGCACGGTCAATTACTGGATGGATGAGGGTGCCACTTCCTTCAAAGCCTACATGCACATCACCCGCGCTGAGCTAGGCGCCGCCGTCAAGGCCGCGCACGCCCGCGGCATTAAGGTCACCGGTCACCTGTGCTCAGTGGGTTTCACCGAAGCCGCCGACCTCGGCATCGACGATCTCGAGCACGGCATCGTCGTCGACCAGGAATTCAATCCCGCCAAGCAGCCTGACGTCTGCCCGCCCTCCGCCAACGAACACCCCAGCATCGAGAAAGTCGAAGTCTCCAGCGAACCTGTTCAGGCCATGATCCGACACTTGGTGCAGAAGCATGTCGCGGTCACCTCCACGCTGGTCATCTTTGAGACTTTCGCCCCCAATCGTCCGCCGCTACAACAACGCGTCCTGCAGGCGTTGTCGTTGCCCTCCCGCACGGACTATCTCTACGCACGCGGCCGTGTCGCCGAAGGCGATCGCGCCGGCGCCGTCCTGCTCAAGAAAGAAATGGAGTTCGAGCGCGACTTCGTCCAAGCCGGAGGTTTGCTCCTTTCCGGCGAAGATCCCACTGGTTACGGCGGCGTACTCGCCGGCTTCGGCGACCAGCGGCAAACCGAATTGCTCGTCGAAGCGGGTTTCACGCCGCTGGAGGCTATCCACATCGCCACGCAAAATGGAGCTGAATTCCTCGGCGAAGCCGACCGCATCGGCACCCTCAAACCGGGCAAAGCCGCAGACCTCGTAGTCATCAACGGCGACCCCAGCCAAAAAATCGAAGACCTGGAAAACGTCGAGCTAGTCTTCAAGGACGGCATCGCCTACGACTCCCACAAACTAATCGACTCCGTCCAAGGCGCCGTCGGCCTCCACTGAGAGTCTGGCTACAGATGCGGCCACCGCACCATTGGTGATGGGAGCCGTGGAGCGATGGTGCGGAAGAACAGATACCGATCCGAAGTTTGGGGACGGTCCTTCTTGAGATACTTACCCAGATTGCCCAGCTACTTCCGTCGTTCCCTGGCCACGAATTCCGGAAAACGGACATCAAACTGATTTGTGATCGGCCATTTTTCGAGCCATGCGGAGCGCCCCGGTAGGTAAAATCTTCGCGATAGGCTGTGGCTCCCCAATGAAATAGCCCTGCACACAGTCGAGGCCAATCGTGCGGAGCAAACTCGCTGATTCCTCGTCCGCAACGAACTCCGCCACGGTCTTTTTGCCAAGTCCCTGCGCGATCGTGACGATGGCCTGAACAACCATCTGATTCACGCGGTCTGAGGCTATGCCGCGAATGAACCCGCCGTCGATCTTGATGTAGTCAAATGGGAAGTTCTTGAGGTAGTAGAAGGAGGCGAACCCCACGCCGAAGTCATCCAGCGCAAGCTGGCAACCACAACTGTGCAGTCGCGCAGCGAAGTCCTTGGCCTGCTCGATATTGCCGATCGCCACGGTCTCGGTGAGTTCGAAGATGAGACATGCCGGATCGACTTTTGCTTCATCCAACCGTTCCACGAGCAACGCCAACAACTTGGGATCACCGATCGAGGCACCCGAGAGGTTGACGCTCAGGACGAGCCGCTGTCCAGCCCGTGCGTGCTCTGCGATCAACCGAATTGCTTCGCGCGCGACCCAGGCGTCTATTGCCTGGATTAGACCGAAACGCTCGGCCACGTACAGAAAAGCATTGGGCAGGAGTGGATCGCCGCCCCGCTCCCCAGGGAGCCGCACCAGGAGTTCGTAGTTGTGGAGGGTGTTGGCCCGGAGGTCCATGACCGGCTGAGCGTAGAGAAGGAGGCGATCCTCCTCCAGCGCGCGGCGGATCCTCTCGGCTTCGGCCAGCCGAGCTGAAACATGTTGCCGACCGCCCTTGACAGGCCGGTAGACCGCGAAGCGATTCCGGCCGTTCTGCTTGGCTTCGTACATCGCGAGATCGGCATACGCCAACAATTCTGTGTCCGTCAGACCATCCGAGATGCCAACACCGACACTCGCCGTGATGACAATCGACCGATCCATGTCCACAGCCATCCGTTGGTTCAGGCTCTTCACGATTTCATCCGCCACGATCTCTGCGTGATCCGCGGTGGTCTGCGGAAGGAGCAGCGCAAACTCGTCACCACCCAGCCGCGAAAGGACATCCACCTGACGGGCGCGCTGCTTGAGCACCCCCGCCACGTTTTTCAGCAGATTGTCGCCCGCTTTGTGGCCCAGACTGTCATTGATGTCTTTGAAGTGATCGAGATCGACGACGAGCAGTGCTCCCGGCGTCCCGTACCGCTTGGCCCGTTCGACTTCGCGCGCCAATTCCCGCTCGAAGTACCGCCGGTTGTACAGACCTGTCAAGAAATCGTGATCGACGAAAAACTCAAGACGTCGTGTCAACTCCTTGCTCTCGGAGATATCTTGAACCTGCTCGATGAGATGGAGCGCGCGGCCCTCCCCATCGCGGACCAACGAAACCGTGAGTAACACCCAGACGTAGTGGCCCCATGCGTGGTGGTACCGCTTTTCAACTTGGTAACTGCGAATCTGGCCCGCGAGGAGCTGTTGTAGGTCGTCCGCAGCTAGATTGACATCATCAGGGTGTGTGATTGCGTCCAGCGTCGTCGCCTTCAGCTCGTCCTCAGGATAGCCGATGATTCGGCACAGCGCCGCATTGACTTGCAGCCACCGGCCGTTCATGTCCACGAGCGCCATGCCAATCGGAGCATTGTCGAACGCGCTCTCGAAGCGCCCGAGTACGTCCCTGTGACCCTGCTCCACCTCCATTCGCGTCTTCTCGGCACGATCGCGCGCGGCTATCTCTTGCTGGAGTTGGGCGTTGAGCGCAGCGAGCTTCTTTGTTCCTTCCCGGTGCGGGCGATTCGTTGATCGCTTGGAGCCAGCCATAGCAAACTCCGGACACTGTCTGCGCTGGGCGGCGACCCAGAGGTATTCTAGCGATGCAGCGCGGCTCCGACAAGCCTGTCGTTTGCCAAAACTTCAGCCGGGACAAAAAAACGGGGCGGTTCTTGGTGAAGTAAGCTTGAATACGATGATTGCCTCGATAAGATGAATGATTCCCAACGCGCATTGGGTAGTGGGTAGTGGCACAAGACGATTCGCAGACCATTGATTGAGACCTCGGCGAAATTGTCAAGCCAAGAAAACTCCTGAGTTATTGCAGCTTCCGCGTGTCCTTGTCGTGGTTACCGGGCACAGCGAATATCTTCTTGCATCGAATTTCGCGGCGCAGCTGCACTGCCCTTGCTTTTGGACCGATGCAGAAGTCTCCGAGAAAGTACAAGATGTCGTTCGCTTTGCCCAAGGTGTTCAACCGTTCGACGATTGTTCGATTCATCTCTTCGACTGTGTCGAAAGGACGATTACAATACCGGATGATGTTCTTATGCCCGAGGTGAAAATCGGCAGTGAACCAGACGCTAGGCATGGCCCTTCTCCCAGTCAGGGGCGAACAACGAGTATCGCATGAGAGGAGGTGCAATGGGCAAACTATTCGGATGGAGTCGCAAGGTTCGGCGGTGTTGCCCGGCGACGAACGGCCATGGACGGTGCGGGAGGCGGCGACGTTCGTAGGAGTGAGTCAGCAAACGGTGTACCTCTGGGTAGAGCAAAAGAAGATTCTTCATCTCCGCGTGACCGTTGGCATCAAAACGGACCTCAATCCTCGCAGCTTGCGCCCGAATAGCCCGCTGTCCACCCGTTGGTTTTACACGGAGGAGATCGGTTTCAGTTGAGCTGGTTCTTCGAGAATGTCTAGCAATGCTTGCGCGCAGTAAACACGGTTGCGGCGAGCGTCAGTTGTCCTCCTTACTACCCGCTTCTGTTCAAGCCGCTGGATCGCCCGTTGTGCCGTCGTAAACGCGATGCTCAATCGGCGCGCAGCGCCTGTAGCAGTGATAAACGGGTTGGCTGATAGCAGCTCAATGATTCGCAAGGCGTTCGGTTCACCGGCCGACTTCTTACGCCATTGGACAACAACGTCATTGATCCGAGTCGCGCGGCTGAGAGCGTCTTCTGACATCCGCGCAACACCCAGCAGAAAATATTCGATCCATTCGTGCCAATCCGCTCTCTCGCTCACTGCGCGCAGATTGTCGTAATAATCTCGACGGGACGACTCGAAGAACGCCGACAGATACAGCAGAGGAGTCGGCAGGATCTTTCGCTCGATCAGGAACAACGTGATCAGCAATCGCCCAACTCGGCCGTTGCCATCTCGAAACGGGTGGATGGCCTCGAATTGATAGTGCGCGAGCGCAATTGTCACCAACGGCGGCAAGTTAGATTCGTGCAGAAACCGCTCCCAGGCAGCAAGACACGGCTCGACTTCGCCGGGCGGCGGAGGGATAAACGACGCGGTTTGGATCGTGCTTCCGGGTTTTCCAATCCAGTTCTGCGTTTTTCGGAACTGCCCTGGTGCTGCTTGCTGGCCGCGAACGCCGGTCATGAGCTTTGCATGCAGCTCCCGAACGAGGCGCACACAGATCGGAATCTTGCCGAGCCGTGCGATGCCGTGTTCAAGGGCGACTACATAGTTGCCGACTTCGCGCAGGTCTTCTGGACTGCGAGCCACTACCGCTCCGGCTTCAGCCGCGAGAAGCTCACCCAAGGTGGCCTGCGTGCCTTCAATCTTGCTGGACAACACAGCCTCGCGCCGCACAAAAGGACGCATGAGCACATGAGGGTTGAGGAGTCTCCCGCCCTCGCCAGCCAGCCTGCCAATGAGCCGGTCTGCGTCAGAAAGCACTCGGATGAGTCGCGGCGTCCAATCGAGTGCCGGCGGTAGGGGTGCCGGTACGAAGGCGGAATACCCGCCTTGTGGCACCAGTTTGCCAGGTATGTTCGCAGTTTTGGCCATCTCACCTTCTTGCGTCGCGAAAAAGAGGCAAAACTGTATTTTCGATATTCATGATAATCGAAAATAAGGCTATTGGCTATTAGCGATCCCGAAAACACATGGAGGCGCTATTTGCGCGACTCATTACGTTCTGTTGCTTGGAACCTTAGTTTCAGAGTGAGCGTTTCGATTCGGCAGACTATGGCCGGGAACGGCAGCGATCCCGGTGTCGTCAGCTGGATGGCAGCGACCCCTGGATCACCTGGACGGTGTCGCTCGACCTTCACGTCCGAACTCTCCTCGCAACCTGTGCCGCACATTTTCCTGGGCCCTGCTTGGACCGCGCGGGCGCGTTCGTGAAGCGCTCAACGCGCGGTGCCTGCGCCCGGCAGCTTTCTTGGCTCGCGGAAGCCGACGGTTCACAGCGGGAGGTTGATGACAGCCCGGCTTGAAGGTTGTATGTGACGCCAAAGCAACGAGTTAGTGATTCTTACCTGTGGCGTTAACCGAAGGATTGTTAGTTCGAATCTAGCCCGGGGAGCCATCCCCGGAGCCACCCCTTTCCGCTCCACAACTCGCCGATGTAGCGTTCTTCGACGCTCGACACTCGGGTGAAAGGTTTGGTCATTCGGGCGTCACACAAGGAACTACCTGACGATTATGGCGGCGGTAAACTCGGAAATCCTCATCGGTCGTCAGGACGATGGGATCAGCAAGCGTTTCCGTCATGCGAACGAGGCAAGCATCGGCCAGACTCATCGGAACGTCTGGATACTTTTCGATCAGCTTCACAACCGGCTCGACGTTTCTGGCAAGTTCGAAGGTAACCAGCAGGGCCTGGCGGCGAAGTAGTGCGGCGAGACTGGCTGTGCCACGCCCTCCGAGGAGGTGGAAGGACTCGGACAGAACGGATTCGCACGTGGACCAAGGTGGAGGCAATTGAGAGGCTTGGGTCACAGCCCATTCGTGGTGATTGTCGCGCCTGCTCAGCAGTGCAATCACAAATCCAGCATCAACGAGAACGTTTCTGGCCATAACCCGTGTCTTGCAAATACTGCTTCTTGCGGGCAGTTAGGTCGATCGGTAAGTTATCTACGGATCCGATGAGATCAGCGATGGCATTGAGGGATGCAGTGCGCCGCCGCTTGCGGGGACCGATCTCGAGTCTCTCGCGAACCACATCTGACTTCGAGATCTTGCGTCCGCGCGATTCTGCTTCAATGTCCGCCACCAATGGCTCGGGCAAGCGTACGGTAAGAGTCTTCATGGTCAAAGTGTATTACATAGCCGGCAGTTCTGCAAGACAACAGCCGAGACGGCCGAGACGTACAGCTAGGGCAGTAGCTTGCGGGACAGCGGCACCAGGTTCCAGTGATCCATCCCGATGGCCGGAGACTTGTACGGTTGACTGGACTCCATCCGATGTGACACAATGAGTCACATGAAGACCATTACTATCCGCGAGCTTCACCAGGAAACAGGGCGGTGGGTCCGGCAGGCGTCAGCGGGAGAGGTGTATGTCACCGAACGGGGGCGCCTGGTTGCCAAGATTGTGCCGGCGTCCCCCCCGCCCACCAAGCCGTTCTTCGCCAATCCTCGCTTTACGCGGGACTATCTGGCTCACCGCAAGTCCCTTCGCGGAGGAACGGATTCGACGGAAATCATCAGCCAAGACCGCGACCGTGAGGTGCTTTGATCTATTTCGATACCAGCTATCTGGTCCGCCTCTATTATCAAGAACCCGGTGCAGATGCGGTTCGCGGCCTTGCGGCAACGGACCATGTGGCCTGTGCGGCCCACGGGCAGGCGGAAATGATGGCCGCCTTACATCGGAAGCTGCGCGAAGGGGCCATCCGGCCAACGGCGTATGCCGCCTTAGTGAACCAAGTTGCGGTGCATATCAAGGCGGGAGCTTTCCAGTGGCTGGCGCAGGATGGGGAGATCCTCTCCCGCGTCAGGCGCGTCTATCAGAATCTGCCAGCCTCGGTGTTTCTGCGCGCGGCCGATGCCATTCACTTGGCTACGGCCGCCGAGGCGGGCTTCCGCATGATCTATTCCAATGACCCGCATCTGCTGGCGGCGGCAAAACATTTCGGCATCGCGGGAAAGAACGTGATGCCCTAGAACCTCTCCCTTGGGTCGCCCGGTACAAACGGATTTTTATCCCGTGCCGGTGAAGCCCACGCGGGAAACCGCGCCGGGTCACTGATGGCTTTCTCAGCAAGGCAGATTTTGAGTCGCTGTACGACGGCAGTGCATTTCATCCACATTGCTGACGTGCAAGGCTTATGGGTGAATCAGGTGCATGTGCGAAGAGCGCCAGACGTGTCGCTCCTCATAAGGCCACGCGTAGATCGGACTGCGGTCGCGAACGAGCTCGAGGAGCGTGGTTCGCCGAGCTCCTGGACGGACCACTCATACAGGCGCTGCAGCCGCGGCATGATCATCGCGTAGTCGAGCATCCGGCCAAGACGCTGCTCATCGGCGATATATAGCTCGCGACGTCGAGCGCGAGCGGAGCACGCGGTGGGGGGACAGGAACGCTCCCGCCATCCCGAGCCGCGGGTCGGCGAGCAGGCGGGCGAGCGGAGCGAACCGTCCCAGCGCGAGGCGCGGCACGGCGATGAGTGCGTGCGCGTAGAGCACGCGCGCCAGCGCGACGTTCATGAAAAAGCGCTCCGGCGCAGTTTTCTCCTTCGGCGAGTCGCTGGTGCTTCAAGTAGGCGCCCACGATGCTCGCGTTGTGGGTACCCGTTGGCGCCGTCGGTCTTGCGATGAACTCCAGCCAGAGCCGCACCGCCTGCGAGGTGCGGCGGACCAAGTCACATGCCCTAATGCCATTCAGACTATCGTGTATATTGCGGGCCTTTTCCGTCAAATCCTTCGGCCCGCCGACGGGTCCGCCGGCTACGCCGTCCCGCGCGAGAACGATGCTCCCGCCGTCCTGGAGCTTCGCCACGCGCTCGCCAAGGCTCCCCCATTTCGATGTGCGTTTAAGGGCCATTTTCTCGGTGCCGGGACCTTTCCTGCATGAAAGCCACGAGAAGCTTGCTCGCGAGCAAATCCAGCGTCGTGGCCCGGAGGGCGTCCACAAAGCGCTGCCGCACGCGCGTCAATCACTGACGGTTTTTCGCGATACCGGTTCTGAGTAGCTTGGCGCATTCTTCGGCAGCCATGGGGTGGCTGAAATAGTAGCCTTGTCCCTCGCCACAGCCGTGGACCTGAAGGAAGTTGCGTTGTTCGCGCGTTTCCACACCCTCCGCAATGACTCGTTGCTTGAGCTTCTTGCCCATGTCGATCACCGCACTAATGATTGCGGCTTCGTTTGGATCAACTGTGATGTGGTGTATGAACGATTGGTCAAGTTTCAGCGCGTCGATGGGAAACCTCCTTAGGTAGCTTAAGCTGGAATAGCCGGTGCCGAAGTCATCCACCGCAAGCTGCACTCCCAAGGCTTTGAGAGCTTGAAGCCTGGAGACGCTGCCCTCGACGTGATTCATGAGGACGCTTTCCGTCAGTTCGAATTCAAGAAAGCGTGGTTCGAGGCGAGTCTCCTCCAGGATCGTGCGAACGCCTTCGAGGAAGTGCTTGGCACGGAACTCTACCCCGGAGAGGTTGACCGCCACCGAGATCCGCCGTAGGCCCACCTCCGACCAAGCCCGGAGCTGTGTGCACGCTTCGCGCAGTACCCACCGGCCGATGGGCACGATCAGGCCGGACTCTTCGGCGATGGGCACGAATTGTGGGGGAGGAATAAGCCCCCGATCCGGCTGCAGCCAGCGTAGGAGCGCCTCAATTCCGGTAATCTCTCCGGTCTGAAGATCGACCTTTGGCTGGTAATGCAACACAAACTCGTGTCGCTCCAGCGCGCGGCCCAAGAGTCCTTCGAGGGATTGCCGCGCGACAGCCCGCGTAGTCATGTCCGCCTTGAAGAACTGGAAATTGTTGCGTCCCTTTTCCTTCGCGTAGTACATCGCGGTGTCCGCACTCTTGAGCAAGTTCTCTGCATCCTGACCGTCGTTGGGGTACCTGCTGATGCCAATGCTCGCGTTGATGCGCAGCTCGTTCCCGGCGATAAAGTGAGGCGCCGCCAATGCGGTCATCATCTTCTGCGCCAAGACGGCCGCGTCTGCGACGTGCGCGATTTGTGGAAGCAGTACTACGAATTCATCCCCGCCCTGGCGGCTCACGGTGTCCGAATGGCGCGCGCAAGCTACTAGGCGTTGTGCGACCGATTGAAGCAGTTTGTCGCCAATCGCATGCCCCAGGGAGTCGTTTATGTTTTTGAAGTGATCCAGGTCCAAGAACAGCACCACGAGTTGCTCGCTGGTCCGCCGCGCTAGCGAGATCACCTGGGTCAGCCGGTCGGTCAACAGCACGCGATTCGGCAAATCTGTGAGAGAGTCATGCTGCGCCAGATGGGACATCTTGATTGTCATCGCCCGCGATGCGCTCACGTCGCGGAAAACAATTACCGCGCCTGTCACCTGCCCGAATCGGTCGTGGATAGGGGCGGTGGAATCTTCGATGGCAAGCTCCAACCCGTCACGCCGGATCAGAACGCAGCTAGGGGTCAGACTCATGGTTTTGTTTTCCGCAATCGCCATATCCACGGGATTTCGGGAGGGTTTATGTGTGCTACCCTCAACGATTTGAAACACCTCGGCAAACGGCCGGCCCACCGCTTCCTGTCGAGACCAGCCCGTCATACTCTCGGCGACCGGATTGACATAGGTCACGTTACCGGAGATGTCCGTACTGAGTACGGCATCCCCGATGGAGTTGAGAGTGACTTGGGCGCGTTCCTTTTCGTTGAACAAAACATCCTCGACCCTCTTGCGCTCGATCACATGACGCAGCGCCCGCGTCAGTGTGTATCTGTCGAGGTGGTCTTTTAAGAGATAGTCATACGCTCCGCGCTTGAGTGATTCATTAGCAGTACTTTCATCGTTTAGCCGGCTGAGGACCAGGATCGGAATATGGGGCGCGGCCGCGAATACCTTTTCGAACGTCGCGATACCTTCGCTGTCCGGCAGGCACAGGTCCAGCAAGACCAGCCCGGTTTTTCGCTCGCCCAGCCGTTTGAGTCCATCAGAAAGGAGCCTAACCCAGTCCACATCGAATGAGCTGGCTCTCGGGTCAACAAGCGCCTCCAGAATCAGCTTGGCCTCAGTAGCGTCGCCCTCAATAAGGAGTAGTTTGTTGTTTGTGCTTGTGCCGACTGGCGGGGGGTTCACCACCCAAGGTTCTTCTCAAGCCCGTTCTCCTGTCTGTGAAATCTTTCACACATTGATCCGCCGCGGAGTTTCCTTGGTGTTGCAGGAGGAACTTTCAGCCGCAGCCTGACCTATTCGTGGAGGACAACATTTAGGAGGGAACTGTGAATTTGCAGTTCGCCGTTGTAGTCAATGAAGCCTAGCTTCCTGAACTTATTCATAAAGAAATTAACTCGTTCGCGCGTCGCTCCTATCATTTCCGCTAGGGTTTCCTGATTTATCTCTGGAACGATCCTTTCGGGGTTGCCTTCCTTACCGTAGCGGGCCAGCAATAAAAGAGTGCGGGCTAACCGTTTCTCAGTGGAGTTGAAAAGCTGATCGACCAAGTCCTCCTCGATGCGCACATTGCGTGAGAGTAGATACGCTATGAAAAAGCCGGAAAGCGCGCGTTCCTTTTGCAGCACGCGTAGCATCTCGCCCTTCTCAATTCTAAGTACAGCACTAGGCACAATCGCCGTAGCCGAAGCCACCCGTACCATTTGACCCATTAGGCACGCCTCACCAAGAAAGTCACGCGCGCCTAGGATTGCGAGGACCGCTTCCTTGCCCTGATTGGAGACGATGGTGAGCTTCACACGGCCCTTCTCAATGTAGAAAACAGCATCGCTCGGATCGCCTTGCGAGAAGATCTTGTGGCCGGGTGGGCACTCCGTAATCGATCTTTTCAGGCCGACTGTCGAAAGAAACACCTGGGGATCGAAAATGCTCCCCTTTTTAGGTTTCTTAGCCGCCTTCGGTGAGCCCATAGACTGCCTCGCGGAGCTACCTGTTGTTCCCGGAAGCTCCAGTCAGAGCCAACTAAGTAGTGGCGAATTGACCGGAATTCCCGATTTAGACCCCTAGCTAAAGGCTGTTGCACCACAAGTTTTCGATGCAGTAGCAAGCGCGGACAGGCTCTGCCAACAGGATCGTCCAGGCCCTCGACAATCCCGTCCGCGGTGTTGGTCTCAATCATAACGCACGTAATGGTCTAAGCCAAGAAGGTCAGTCGTCGCTGTTCACGAAAATACCGTTGCCCTCTCGTCCTACCTCGGCGAAAACACCCGCGGAACTCGCGTCCGTCGAACTGAATGAGAAGCCGCTTTGAAAACCAGACAAAGTTGCGACAGCATTTGCGAAGCGGAAACGACCCTCGAAATTTGTGGGATCCGTGGGAACCGACGAGCCGGGACGGAAGTGCTGCTCTTCTCCGAAAGGCGACCAGGTGACGTCAATGTTGACCAAGCTGAAAGTTTGGCCGGGGCCGCCCAAAAAAGTGTTATCCACCACTCCGACGTTTTCCAAATGAAGCCTAACCGCCCCCTCCTCAATGGTCAGGGCGCTATCCGGTACTTGCGTGGTCCAGAAGAGACCCGAGGGAAGGATGGTGCCGTTGAAATCGTGAACTTGGGAGCCCGAACTGGGCTCGAACAAGTCAATTCATATCTCGACAAAGGTGCCGCGGTGGTGTCTCCCATCCGCGGACACGTATTCGCCTTGAGAGACCCTGATATCGCTTCCAAGGGTGAAACTGTTGCCCTTACCGTCTGTGGCCGTGCCTGCAAGCATGGCTACACCTGTGAAGCCTTGGAAGTTCGTGATGGTGCTCGGCTCGATGTCAAACCCGTCATCGCCGATGGACGTTGGACCGGGGAAGAATAGGTGAACGGCGCCGCCCAAGGGTGGAACCACGTCGCCGCCGGGGATAGGAACCGGCGCGATACTCGCTGGCGGATCTGCGTTCGGAGAACTCGCGGGGACGAACGCGTGGACGTGGCGTACGTGGAAATTTACGACTGGTTGAGGCGCGCTAACGCGAGGCTTGGCATGAACTGGCGGTGCAAATAACACCGGCATAGGAATGGCCAAGCACAGAGCCAAGACCGCGCAAACTCCAGCCCTTAGAAGAGCCCGTGTAATGCTCATTTTTTCTCCTTTCTAGGTTCTAGGGTTCTAGATTTAGATTAGGTTTTTGGGAAAAAGGAATCAGGGGAACCAACCCGACTTTGCACTCTTCGCCAGAGCGTGTCAAGAATAAAATCCGGTAATGGAACTACATCTGTCGCGACAGTTGGCGTCGATCCCTCGGGCCGATTCCGGAACGACAGTAACGGCAAGGTGTTTGTCAAGTTTTGCCGAGGCAAAGCGTGAGATCTCATCGATCAGTTCATCCAGAGTCTTCCCGGTGAAATGTGCATCAGCCATGGCACTCGAGCCGCGAATCAAGGGCACTCACCTAGTATCCATCTCTTGAACGGTCCACATTCGGATATCGGAGGACGGTAGACGGAAAAAGAAACCAGAGGCTGAAGAAATGAAACGGTGCAAGCTGCAGGATGGATTGGGATGAAATTCTCTTGGCGCCGGTGGGCGTAGCACGAGCACATTGAACGTGTGCGCGCTAGCCGAGATGCCACTTCCGAGATAGGCCGCTTGTGGAAATTGAGTCGGCTTCCCGGGAAAGCAAATCTTTCCGAGTTACGGTTGGCCAAGTTGGCCAATTCTACGGTGTCCGAATTTTGTAAATGACCCAAAGCGACTTAGGGCTGACGCAATAATAACTTTACTATTGCAGTCGTTTCTTGATCATTAAAAAACTTATGGGCAAACGGCTGATCCGCGCAGTTTGGCGGCCTTCTAACCAATGAAGAAGCGGCCTTTACGCCCCCTAATCGCGGTGGACGTTCATCCGCTTGTTTTGTTATAGTACCGACAGGGAGATGCTTATAGTCGGTACTCTAACATTATGAGACCAACCTTCTTCTACTCCGACGTCTTGCGTCAGCACTTGCTCCGAAGCAAAATGGCCACCCTCGAGGAACTCAAGCGTGCTCTCGGTACTTCCGTGGACCTGACGGTCTTCCGAAAACTGAAGCAACTCGACTCTCTCACCAGCTATTCCCATCGCGCTCGTTACTACACGCTGCGTCAAATCGCCCGCTTCGACGCTGATGGACTGTGGTCTCATGAGGGAGTTTGGTTCTCTCGTCACGGCACGCTGCTCACCACCGCCGAAGCCTGGGTGCAACATTCCCCACAAGGCTATTTCGCCGAAGAACTGGCCGAGTGCCTGCATGTCGAAGTGCAGGACGCGCTCTATCACCTTGTCGAGCAGCGCCGCATCGCGCGCCAACTCGTCTCCAACCTCTATCTCTATACTTCCAGCGATCCGGTCCGCCGCCGCCGGCAACTCCTGGCACGCCGCGGCATCCAGACCGTCCCCACCCTGGTGGATACCTCGCGACTGGAGATTTCTCCAGACGAGCTGAAAGCCGCGATCCTCCTGTTCTATAGCCTGCTCGACGAACAGCAGCGCCGGCTCTACGCCGGACTGGAATCTTTCAAATTGGGACATGGCGGGGATCGTCAACTGGCCGAGTTTCTTAACCTGGACACGCATACGGTAGCTCGCGGACGACAGCAGTTGTTAGACCAGGACGTAGCCTTCGCTCGGGTGCGCAAACTGGGCGGCGGACGGCAACGGACCGAAAAAAAAACGTCGCAATAGTCGACGCCATCGAAATTCTATTGGAACACGATACCGCGGGTGATCCTATCACCGGTTTGAAGTGGACCCGCAAGACGCCTCAGAAGATCGCCGAACTACTCGAGCAAGTCGATATCCCCGTCTCCGCCAACACCGTGGCTCGCCTACTCCACAACATGAATTTCTCTCTGCGGGCCAATCGCAAGAATCTCGCCTCCAACGCCAGCCCCTTCCGCGACCAACAATTCCAATACATCTCCTCGCTACGCCATCGCTTCCAGCGTCACGGTCTTCCGATGATCAGTGTGGATACCAAGAAGCGCGAACTGGTGGGCAACTTCAAGAACCCCGGCGCCAAGTGGGATCGCTCCCCGGTACCGGTCAACGACCACGACTTCCGCTCCGACTCCACCGGCGTGGCCATTCCTTACGGCATCTACGACCTGCTGGCCAATCGTGGCTCCGTTTTTCTCGGAGTCTCTCACGATACCTCCGCATTCGCCGCTCATTCCATCGCCAACTGGTGGAAACGGGAAGGTTCACTCCGCTACCGTCGCGCTCGCAAACTCCTCATTCTCGCTGACACCGGTGGCAGCAATAGTTGTCGGCGCCATGCCTGGAAGACCGAACTCCAAGCGCAACTCTCCAACCCTTTCGATCTCGCCGTGACCGTGGCTCACTATCCGACGGGCACTTCTAATGTGGAGTGTATTGTTATGCGGAGTTTGCCTCTGACAGGCCGCTCCAGTGGCTCATTTCGAAGACTTTTTACTCCCCATAAAAGTGCCGCCCTGTAGCGAGGCGATCAACTTGTCGGTGACCTTGAAACGTCCGGAACGCAGTTTCGGGGGCACAACCGATTCCAGCGTTTCTAGTTTCACCGACGGATCCACTCGCGTGTAGATTTCCGTTGTTTGCAAGTTTGCATGGCCGAGCCACAGCGAGACCTTTCGCAGATCTT
>Ga0209804_1000420_pt1 | contig 35606 bp, 36 predicted proteins | sample GraSoiAngelo_139_FD_185896 | JGI IMG/M metagenome (GOLD analysis project Ga0209804, IMG submission 185896) | Grasslands soil microbial communities from the Angelo Coastal Reserve, California, USA - 14_0929_12_20cm (SPAdes) (version 2) | ecosystem: Environmental > Terrestrial > Soil > Grasslands ... | reverse complement strand
CTACAACCCCCCCGCCACTTCAAAACCCAAAATTTTGGACAGAATTAACAAAATAAACCGAATTAGGTTCAGAAGATATCGTCTTCTGAATTCTGCATAATTCTGTACATTCTGTCTTCTCTTCCAGTTTTGGATCCTGAAATGGCGAGGGTTTAGCCTGTTCCGCTTTCGCTCGCCACTACTGACGGAATCTCTTTCGATTTCTCTTCCTCCGGTTACTGAGATGTTTCACTTCACCGGGTGTCGCGATGCTTCTGCTATGAATTCACAGAAGCTCGAGCAAGTGTTAGCTCGCTCAGGTTATCCCATTCGGAAATTCACGGGTCAAAGCGTGTTTGCCGCTCTCCGTGACTTATCGCAGCTTACCACGTCCTTCATCGCCTATTGGCACCAAGGCATCCATGATGCGCTCTTTGTAGCTTGATCAATCTGTTCATCCAGCCCCAGTTTTAAAGTGTGGGTTCCAAAGGAATAACGGCCACAGCTTAAAACTGGAGCTGGACAAGATTTATGATAACTGAAACTCTCCGGCTGAAGATCTTAACCTTCAGCCGCTTTGATTTCAGACTCAGCTCTTAAGTTGTACTTTCTTACTACCCTGTATGTAGATGTCAAAGAACCAGCCCCGAACTTCTTCGGGGTAAACATTCAGGTACATTTCAGACCACAAAAAAAACTCAATCTCGCGCCCGATCATCATTTCAGCCTGCCCGCGTGGCGGGTTGCCGAGAATCATGCCGGGACAAAATTGAGTCCAATTTGCAGTCCCAAATGTACGTAGAACGAACTCCTTGATTAGAGGAGTCCCGCTTCCAGCGGGATCAATAAATTAGCCCAGATTGAGCTGCCGTCAACGCTCGTTTTGTTAAATTCTCGCGAGGAATGCTTGGCCCGTATGTAGCTATTCTCAAGGGGGCTACGCAAGCATCTGCCCGGGAAACCAAAAGTCGAACGGTGCCACGGTCGGAAACGGACGAGAATTCGTCCACAGATTTCACAAATTTGCGCAGAATTTGAGAAGTTCGGTTTTTAAATCGGCGTTAATGGATTCGGCTTGGCTCACCACGGCGTCTGCGTAATCTGCGGATCGATTGAACACACGTTTTCAACGCAGCGATGGCCGCGCGCTTGATCAGGTCCGCGACGTAAGTTTCGAATTGAATATCGCGCCGCATGCGAGTGGTTCGGTCCTGGTGGCGATGGGCAACACGCGCGTGATTTGCGGCGTCATGATCGAAGAAATCATTCCGCGCTGGATGAAAGAGCAAAGCGTGACCGGCGGCTGGCTCACGGCGGAGTATTCGATGTTACCGTATTCGACGACGACGCGTAAGCCGCGCGACATCATGAAAGGCCGGCTCGACGGTCGTAGCACAGAAATTCAAAGATTGATTGGCCGCTCGTTGCGCGCTGTTGTCGATCTTGAAAAACTCGGACCGCGAACGATGTGGGTAGATTGCGATGTGCTTCAGGCTGACGGCGGGACGCGAACGGCCGCAATCACAGGCGCGAGTCTCGCTGTTGCACTCGCGTGCCGAAAATTGGCGAAGGACAAGAAAGTCGATGCACCACCGATCAGGAAATTAGTAGCGGCAGTGAGCGCTGGGATCCTGGACGGAAGCGCGATTGTCGATCTTAACTACGAAGAAGACAAAGCCGTCACAGTCGATTTCAATCTCGTCGCGACCGAAGACGGCGACTTTGTTGAAGTGCAAGGCTCCGGCGAAGAGTCCACTTTCTCGCAAGCCGAGCTCGATCACATGCTCACACTGGCGGGGAAAGGAATCGCCGACTTAATCGCCGCGCAACGCGCGGTGCTGGCGCGGATCATGGTTTCACCGCCGGAGACATGAATTTTCCAAAAGATTGGTCTGGCTGTTAGTAATTCCTGTCGCAATCTTAGTTGTAGTGATTCTCCTTGGTTTTGTGATGGCACACTGTTTGCGTTAAGACGAGGCGACGTTCATGAAAAAGGCGCTTATCACGGGGATTACCGGTCAGGACGGAAGTTATCTCGCCGATCTGTTGCTCGAAAACGGCTACGAAGTCCACGGCATCATTCGTCGCGCGAGCACGTTTAACACTTCGCGCATCGATCATCTTTATGCTGATCCGCACATCAACGGCGTGCGGATGTTTCTGCACTACGGCGACCTGGCGGACTCGGTCAACCTGGTGAAGCTGCTTTACGATTTAAAGCCGGACGAGATTTATCATCTCGGAGCGCAAAGCCACGTTCGGGTCAGCTTCGATATTCCAGAATACACGTCGGATGTCACCGGCGTCGGCACAATCCGGATTTTGGAAGCCATTCGCGAAGCGGGGTTGCGGTCGCGGTTTTATCAAGCTTCGAGCAGCGAAATGTTTGGCACAGCGCAGGCCGTTCCGCAAAATGAAAAGACGCCGTTCTGGCCGCGCAGTCCGTACGGGGTAGCGAAGGTCTTTTCGTATTGGGCGACGGTGAACTATCGCGAGAGCTACGGATTGCACGCGAGCAATGGTATCCTGTTTAATCATGAGAGCCCGCGCCGCGGCGAAACGTTTGTGACCCGCAAAATTTCTCGTGCAGTCGCGGCGATTAAACAAGGACTGCAAAAGGAATTATTCCTCGGAAATCTGGAAGCGAAACGCGATTGGGGTTACGCGCCCGAGTACGTGGAGGCGATGTGGCGAATTCTACAGCTGGATGCTGGTGATGATTTTGTCGTTGCCACTGGCGAAACGCATACGGTCCGTGAATTCGCTGAGGCGGCGTTCTCACATGTCGATCTCGATTGGAAAAAATACGTCAAACACGATCCGCGTTACGAGCGTCCGGCCGAAGTCGACTTGCTGATCGGCGACGCTTCGAAAGCGAAAAGAGTTCTCGGTTGGGAACCGAAAGTCCGATTCAAAGATCTGGTTCGCATCATGGTCGATGCCGATATGGAATTACTGTCCCGAGAAACACCGCGGCAACATTTAGGAAAACTTCCATAGTAACCCTTACCTGCCGCTTCGCGACTTCCCCGGGATCGCGACCGGGTGGAGCGCTGAGAGGATTGAGGTGAGGGAAACCAGGCTAACGAATCACGCCGATTGCGTGGTTCGTCTCCGCCATTTGGCTAGCAGAATTCAACTCGGGGATAACGGCGACCAACGGAGATTGAACAATCGAAACCTGCGCACCCGCGCCCACCTGACTGTAAAGATTGATGATGTCAACGGAGCGCATGCGAATGCAGCCGTAGCTTGCTGGCCGTCCGATGTTCCGTTCTTCCGGTGTGCCGTGAATATAAATGTCGCGACGAAATGCGTTCGCGTTTTGAGCTTCGCGTCCGCGCAGCCAGATGATCCGCGTCACAATTGGATCACGCCCGGGCGCGTCCACCGGAATTACTTCGCCGGTACGGCGTCTATCTTTGAAAACAGTTCCAGCCGGGGCGCCGTCACCGATTTTGTCTGCGACTTCCAGCTCTCCGAGCGGCGTGCCGAAGCTTCCCGGGCGGTCGCCCAATCCGAATTTGGAAGTCGAAATCGGATAGGTGGCGACAAGATTTTCTTTCTGGAGCAACGCCAGCTTTTGGTCTCGCACACTGACGACGATGTGATGTTCAGTATCACGAGGTGCCGCGCAAGAAGCGAGAATTAACGCGGCAAAAAGAGGTGCGAAGTGGATCGAGCAGTCCCTTGCTCGATGCTGAAAAGAATGCGCCTGCGGCGCCTGATTTAACATCGCCCGCGGAGCGGACGATCCACCGTCTCTCTCACCCACGTTCAAATCGGAAGAATTCTTCCGCAGTTGCGGTTGTTGCGCCAGCGATTTCTTCTAATGAAGCACCGCGAGCTTTCGCGATCTCTTCCGCGACCAATCGCGTGTGGGCCGGCTCGCAGCGTTTTCCGCGAAACGGGACCGGCGCCAGATAAGGACAATCCGTTTCGACCATAAATCGATCGATCGGCACCTTCGCGGCGACTTCGCGCACTTGCTTACCGTTTTTGAACGTGACGATTCCAGTAAAGGAAACAAGGTGGCCGAGATCGAGAACTTCGTTTGCCTGATTCAATGTCCCGCCAAAGCAATGAAAGACGCCGCTGACTTGCCGGCCATAATCGCGCAAAATTTCGAGAGTATCGTCCCACGCGTCGCGTTGATGAATCACGACGTTGAGTCGCAACTCAACGGCGAGATCAAGCAGTTGCTCGAATAACTCGGCCTGTTTCGATTTGTAAGCGCCGTCCTCGATGCGAGCTTCGACTTGTTCTTCAGTTTCGCTCTGGAGCGCGTTGAAAACCTGGATGTGTTTCTGTTTGGCGGCTTCCACGCTTGGCAAATGATGATAATCCAGACCGATTTCGCCGATCGCGACCACGCGCGGATTTTTCGCAAGCTCGCGTAACGGCGTGATCACGTCCTCGGTGGCTTGCAACGCGTAAGTCGGATGAACTCCGATCACGGCAAAAATGTTCGGATATTTTTCGGCAAGCTCGACCGCGCGCCGGCTGCTCTCGACCGAAGTGCCGATCGTGATGATTCGCGTCACGCCAGCGTCAGTCGCGCGACGAAGCACATCTTCGAAATCGTTTGCGAAATCCGGATAATCGAGGTGCGCGTGCGTTTCGATTAACATTGCGTGCGCGAAAGGAAAAAATTCACCACTCGATGATGGTGCTGGCCCAGGTGAGTCCGCCGCCGAACACGACCATGAGAACGTAATCGCCATGCTTGATTCGGCCGCTGCGATTCGCTTCATCCAGCGCGATGGCAACGGCGGCTGCGGAAGTGTTTCCGTACTTGTCGAGATTTACGTAGAAGCGATCGAGCGGAATTTTCAGTCGGTCGGCGATCGCCTCGATGATGCGCAAGTTCGCCTGATGGGGAATAACGCACGCGATGTCGTCCGCTGTTAGACCGGCGTCCGTCAAGACTTTTCGAGACGCGTTCACCATCGCGGTAACGGCTTGTTTGTAAACGTCTTTGCCGGTCATGTGGATGGTGTTGAGATGCATGTGCGCATTTTCAGCCGTGATGGGGCAACGCGAGCCGCCGCCCGGCATGAACAAAATGTCAGTGAATTGTCCGTCGCTGCCGATGTGTGTGCTGATGACGCCGTGCTCGCTTCCGCGATGACGCAACACCGCCGCGCCCGCGCCATCGCCGAACAACACGCAGGTGTTCCGATCGGTCCAGTTCGTGATCGACGTTAATTTTTCAGCGCCGATCACTAACACTATGTCGTGCGTGTGCGAAGTGATGAATTGCTGCGCGATTTCGATTCCGAAAAGAAAACCCGCGCACGCGGCGGAGACGTCGAGACAGGCGGCGTTTTTCGCGCCGAGTTTTCTCTGCACGAAACATGCGGTCGCCGGGAAAAGCATGTCCGGCGTGGCGGTCGCTACCAAAATAAGATCGACATCTTGCGGTTTAACTTTCGCCTGCTCGAGTGCTTGCAACGCCGCTTTTGTCGCCATGTCGCTGGTGAGTTCGTCTTTCGCGGCGATGCGCCGTTCTTTGATTCCAGTCCGGGTGGTGATCCATTCGTCCGAGGTATCGACCATTCGTGACAGGTCCGCGTTGGTCAGACGTTTGTCCGGCACGTAACTGCCGGTGCCGATGATGGAAACTGTTCGGCGCGCTTTACCGGTGCGCAGTCGCGGGCTCGAGCGAGGTTGTCGTTTCATGATAACGGCGGATTTCCTCGACGATATGCGGGTTGAGTTGATGTTCAATCGACTCGGCCGCTACGCGGAGCGCGTTCTTGATCGCGAGTGGTGTGCTGGCGCCGTGAGCGATGATGCAAATGCCGTTGACGCCCAGAAGCGGACTGCCGCCATAGTATTCGTAGTTGGTTTTGTCTTTGATCGCTAGAAACGCGTCCTTGGCAAGAAATGCGCCGGCCTTGCGTCTGGGTGAACGCGCCAATTCGTGTTTTAACCATTTGAAAATTGCGACCGCGATTGATTCACACGTTTTCAAGATCACGTTGCCGACGAATCCGTCGCACACGACCACTTCAACCGGATCTTCGAAAAGATGACGGCCTTCGATATTGCCGCGGAAGTTCAGCGAAGTCTTCTTCAACATCTTGAAGACTTCCTTCGTCTTTTCAGTTCCTTTCACGTCCTCCTCGCCCAGCGAAATCAAACCGACCCTTGGGCTTTTGTAACCAAGAACGTGGCGCGAATAAACCGAACCCATGATCGCGTACTGCAAAAGATGTTCGGGGCGCGCATCGATATTGGCGCCGGCGTCGACCAAGACGAAGACGTTAAATTGTGTGGGAAGCACGGCCGCAATGCCCGGCCGATCAATTCCTTCGAGTGTGCGCAACTTGATCGTGCTGGCGGCAACGGCGGCACCAGTGTGCCCCGCGCTGACGATTGCATCCGCCTCGCCACGTTTCACCAAATCAACCGCGCGGCTGATGGATGAATCTTTCTTTCGCCGGACGGCCGACCACGCTCGGTCGCTCATGTCCACCACTTGCGTCGAATGCACGATGTGGATCCGGCGGTCGTTGCACTTGTGTTTCTTGAGCTCTGATTCGATCTGCTTCGTGTCACCAACGAGAAAAAGCTTTTTGATGTGCGAATACTCGCGCAGCGCCATCACTGCTCCGGCGACAAGATAAGGCGGCCCGAAATCGCCGCCCATTGCATCCAAGGCGATCTTCATCGAAGACAAATTTTGCGAGCTTTAGTCGCTCTTTGCAAAATTAAAATCTCAACTGGGAGGGACATGCGCCGTCGTGTCCCAAATATTTGGGTGCCGGCAGCGCAGCGCCCTCGGCTACTTGCCTTCCACCGTCAGAACTTGGCGGCCTTTGTAATAACCGCATGACGGGCAAACGGTGTGACTTGCAACGGTGCTGCCGCACTGCGGACACTTGCTAAATTGCGGCCGATGCCAGCGGTTCGCCGCTTTGCGTGTGCGCAGTCGCATCTTGGACGTTTTGCGTTTGGGGACTCCCATGTGAGCGGACTAGAAAAGCAGAGTTTGTGGAAAACACAAACGCGCTCTCATTTTTTTAACTTCAATCTATCCAGCGCGCTCCAGTCGGACTTGCGTTTCGTTTCCGCCGCTGCCGCCATTGTCGCCGCCGCGGCTTTGCAGACGCGTCCGCCTTCGCGGTCACAGCGCGGATGCGCCGGCAAGTTCAGCAAAATGTCTTCCCGCATGAATGGTGAAAGATTAACCGTCTCCGGACCGTGCAATTCGGTGTGGAGCGCGAATGCGGGAACCTTGATGTCGTAAACGAATTTCTCGAGGCAGGCGACGCAGGTCAGCTCGATCGGTTGTTTGAGCGAACCATTTGCCCAAAGCGAGCCTTCCGAAACTCCGATGTCGATCCTGTATTGCGTCGGTCCCAGGCAGCGAAAGCCCTCCGTCTCCAGCTCCGGAATGAGGCAATCTTCTTCGCCTTCAAGGTGGAATCCCTCGGGCGGAATTTGTTTGAGATGAACCTTCACTTGCGAATTCTTTCGCAGTTTATCCTTTAAATTTTTTCCCGAGCGCGCTGGCGACCAGACTTGGAACAAAATTTGAGACATCGCCGCCGAGTCGCGCGATTTCCTTTACTAATCGAGAACTCAAATAAGTGTACTCCTCTTTCGGCATTAAAAAGATCGTTTCCACGTTGCCTTCAAGTTTTCGATTCATCAGCGCCATTTGAAATTCGAATTCGAAGTCCGAGACCGCGCGCAATCCGCGAATGACCGCATTCGCTTTTTGCTGAAGCGCAAATTCGACCAGCAGCCCATCGAACTGCGCGATCCGGACGTTGTCGATCTTGCCGACGGTTTGTTGCAACAAATCGAGCCGTTCCTTGAGCGCAAAGAGCGGCTGCTTCTCATCGTTGTGGGCAACCGCCACGATAACTTCATCAAAAAGTTTTCGGGCGCGCTCGACCACGTCGAGATGGCCGTTGGTGACCGGATCGAAGCTGCCCGGATAAATCGCACGTTTCATTTCAGCCGAAATTCAATCATCAAACCGCAAACATCAAACTTCTGATGCAATCATTTGCCGAACGCTGCGCGAAGCCGGAGATTGCTGTCCTGGTTCCATGATGAATCCGTCTCCGTATAAGAACATTGCGGTTGCCAGCACGTTTTCTCCGCGTTTCGAACAAGTGCTTTCGGAAGCGGGACGGATCCGCGAACGATTCGGGTCAACCTTGAATTTGATTTATATCGGAGAGCGCACCGGTGAGACGACTAAACGGTTCCAAGAGATACTCGGGCGCCTGCAGTTGCCGAGCGATTCGCCGGTTCATTATGGTGAGGGAGACCCGGCCGATGGAATCTTGCGCGCGATCGCGGATAACGATGTCGATCTTATCGTCGCTGGTGCGTTGGAAAAAGAGGCGGCGCTGCATCCATTTCTCGGCAATGTCGCTCGTCGACTATTGCGGGACGCAAGTTGTTCCGTTCTACTTTTCACGAATCCGGAGCTCAAACCAAAGCCGCTGCGCCAGATCGTTTTTGTCGCCAATTATTCCGATCATGCCCAGCGAGCCTTCAAGCAGACGCTGATGCTCGCGGCGGCCGAATCGTGTGAGCGGCTCTATGCGGTTCGAGTTTACACGACGTTCGATGAAGTTCGGGCCGCCATGTTTGTCGACAATGGCGACGGCACCCCGCGGCCGCGCACGTTTGAAGAAGAAGAGGCTGATCTGGAAAAGTTCGTGTTGGCCGCAGGCGAAACCGAAGTCCCGATCGAAGCGCGCTGCATTCGTGGCAACACCGGATTCGCCGCGTCCGACTTCGTGAAATCGGTGGAAGCCGATTTACTGGTCGTGCCCGTGCATAAAAGCGAAATGTCGGCTGAACGTTTGCCGAACCATCTGGCGTGGATCGCCGACGTGATCCCATGCAATTTGTGGCTCGTTCGCTGAGCCGTTGTCGATCTAATCGCGCAAATGAATTCCGCACCCGAGTTTCATGCTTACGGTTGCGCGCATCTCACCGTGATTTTTTTAACCGTGGGTTTGCCGTTTTTGCTCGCGCTCATTGTTCATCGAACGAAATCGCATTTCCTCGAACGGACGATCTGTTTTGCTATCTCCGCGTTACTTCTAATCAATTACGTCGCCTACCTGATCGTCGCTCGAAACTTCGGCGTCACCCGCTGGTACAAGGCGTTGCCGATGCAATTATGCGACTGGGCGATGATCGTGATCATCGTTGCTCTTTGGACCGGCAATCGGCGCTGGCTCGAAGTGGCTTACTTTTGGGGAATCGGTGGAACGCTGCAGGCGATCCTTACGCCAAATCTGCGGTTTGGATTTCCGGATCTGCGCTTCGTCAGTTTCTTTGTTGCCCATTCCGGAATCATCATCGGCATCGTTTTCCTGATGTTAATCTACGGATTTCGTCCGCGCGCGATCGGCGTTTTGCGCACGTTTGCCTGGACGGAAATCTATTTCGTCGTTGCGTTCAGCGTCGATCTCCTTACCGGCGAGAATTACGGTTTTCTTCTTCACAGACCGGAAGCAGGTTCGCTTCTGAATTTTCTGTCTGATTTCCGGCCGCTCTACCTTGTCCAATTTCACGGCCTGGCCTTTCTTTTCTTCTGCGTGCTCTACGCGCCATTTGCGATTGTAGATCTTGCGCGCAAACTGCAAAATTCTCGAACGACATGAAATCTTTTCACGTTGGCGAAGTTACGATTGGTGGAAAGCGGCCCGTGTTTATTCTCGGACCGTGCGTGATTGAGTCGGAGAAGTTTGTTTGGCAGATGGCAAGACGCATCGCCAAAATCTGCCTGGCGGAAAATGTCGATCTTATCTTCAAGGCGTCCTACGACAAAGCGAACCGGACTTCGGTGCGTTCTTTTCGCGGGATGGGAGCGCGCGAAGGTTGCGAAATTCTAGCCGCCATTGGTGAGGAATTAAAGATTCCCGTCACAACCGATGTGCATTCTCCGGACGAAGCCAAGCTCGCCGGAGACATGATCGATTTGTTGCAGATCCCGGCATTTCTTTGCCGCCAGACCGATCTTTTGAAAGCGGCGGGGCAAACCGGCCGCGCGGTCAACATCAAGAAGGGACAATTTCTCGCGCCGTGGGATGTGAAAAATATTGCGCAGAAATTAACGGCGTTCGGTTGTAAGAAATTTTGCTTCACCGAGCGCGGCGCAACTTTCGGCTATAATAACTTGGTCGCGGACATGCGCTCGCTCTACTGGATGCGCGAAGCCGGTTATCAAGTCATCTTCGACGCCACCCATTCCGTGCAACGGCCTGGCGGAGCAGGGGACAAAACTTCCGGCGACAGCGCGCTGGCGCCAGTGCTGGCGCGCGCCGCGATGGCGGCAGGTTGCGACGGGATTTTCATGGAAGTCCATGAGAATCCGGCGCGCGCGTTGTCGGATGCGGCCAACCAAATTCCGCTAAAGGATTTGCCGAAGCATCTGCGCATGTTAAAAGCTATTCATGCTGCCGTTTGGTAACGGTCGCTCCGGAAATTGGGGCCTCGCTGTTTGCTTATTGTCGATCTTGCTCTTGTCGATTGCGTTTGCAATTGAGCCGGCCATCGCTGCCAAACCCAAGCTCAAAAAGGAAAAATTCCTGAGTCCGACGCCGAGCGCTTCGGCGGGCGAGCAAAGTTTAACCAACATCCCGCTGCCGATCGGGCACGAAGCGAAAGGCCTGGTTCTTCCCGACTTTGATTTGGAGGGCCACCTGCGGGGGAGATTTGAAGCAGCCTCCGCGAAACGCCTCGATGAATATCACATCGGGTTTCACGCCTTAAAAATCACGACTTACACACCAGAGAACCGGCCGGACCTGACAATTGAACTAAGCGAATCGGTTCTTAATTTGAATACGCGCATCCTTAGTTCAAGCGAGCGCACCACGATTAAGCGCGCGGATTTCAACATCGCCGGCGATTCGGTGGAATTCGACACCAACACGCACACCGGCAAACTGGTTGGCAATGTGAAAATGGTGATCACGACCCAATCGCAATTGTTAGGCAATCAAAACGAGTGAGCAGGTCAGGCGTAATCCTTCTCGTTATTTCTTGCGTCTTGGCTGCTCAGTTGCTCGGACAACCGGCGAATTTGTCCAGTCCGCCGCCGGCCGTGGCGAAGAAAGACGAAAAAAAAGAAAAACAATCTTCGGACAAAACAAATCCATTGGTCGGTGGAATTAAGGGTGCGCCAACGGACGGTCCGGTCACAACTGAGATTTATGCAGACGACGCTTTTTTTGATTCCAATAAAAACGTTGGTGTTTTCAGCGGTCACGTGAAAGTGGCCGATCCGCGCTTTACTTTGCAGTCCGAAAAATTAACCGTTTACATCACAAAAGGCCAAAATCAGGGATTGGAAAAAGCCATCGCCGATGGAAATGTCGCGGTAGTGCGTGATCGGCCGGATCCGAACGGAGGCGCGCCCACGCGCGCGGTTGGCCGTTCTGATCAGGCCACTTATGTTGCCGCCACCGGCAATGTCGAGCTGCGCGGAACACCGCGAGTTCAAGAAGGCGTGAACACACACATCGCCACGAGTCCGGAAACGACCATGCTCGTGAATCAAAATGGGCAATTGACCACGCATGGACCGAGCCGCACCGAGATTCGCCAGGAGCCAAAAACGGACGAACAAAAAAACGAAACGAAGCCCGCGCCTTCGCCAAAAGTGTCCGGCACACCATGATCGGCCAAACTGCAGCTCGTTCTGGTTCTCCAGTTGCACCGGCTCCTGAAGCAAAGATCGACCATGTTCTTGCCACCGAGCAGCTCGTAAAAATTTATAGCGGCCGCGCGGTCGTTGATGGAGTCAATATTAACGCCCGCGCCGGCGAGATCGTCGGCTTGCTCGGCCCGAACGGCGCCGGCAAGACGACCACCTTTTACATGATTGTCGGACTCGTTAGGCCAAACAGTGGCCGCGTCATTTTTTCCGGCACCGACGTCACCAATTATCCAATGTACAAGCGCGCGCGGCTCGGGATGGGTTATTTGCCGCAAGAAGAATCGATTTTTCGCAAAATGACAGTCGAGCAAAACATCATGGCGATTTTGGAGACGCTGCCTTTGGGCAAGGCGGAGCGGAAGAACCGCTGCGAACAGTTGCTTCATCAATTCGGAATCGAACGCATCGCGAAAAATCAGGCCCTGACGTTGAGTGGTGGCGAGAAACGGCGGCTGACAATCGCGCGTTCACTCGTCACCAAACCGAGACTGCTCATGCTTGACGAGCCCTTCAGTGGCGTCGATCCAATCGCGGTTTATGACGTGCAACAGATCATCGTCAATCTGCGCAAGCTCGGCCTCGCCATTTTAATCACCGATCATAACGTGCGCGAGACATTGTCGATCGTGGACCGCGCCTATTTGATTTACGAAGGCCGGGTCGAAAGCGAAGGCACGAAGGATTTTCTCATCAACGATCCGATCAGCCGGCAGCTCTATCTCGGCGAACGGTTCAAGATGTGAGGGAGGCGCAGGGCATATCCTGAGCAAACCGAAGAATCTCACACAAATTCGAGCATCACCCAATTTTTTGAGTGTGACCGTCCCTGCGACTGAGAGATTCTTCACTCCGGTCGGGATGACACCGGTTTTTCCCAGCGCCAGACCGGAGCATTGGTTTCAGGGTCGACCGTTTCGCCGCATTTTTTGAAGCCGGATTTTTCCAGCACGCGAGTTGACGCATTGTTTTGCGCAAACGTATGGGCGCGAACCGTTCTAACCCGAGCGTCGCGCGATGCAAAGTTGACCAAGGCTTGGGCAGCTTCGCTGGCGTAACCGCTGCCTTGATAACTCGGCGCAATGCCGTAGCCGATTTCGACAACGCCATCGGAATCCGGCGGCGCAGTAAAACCGCACATTCCCATCACGATCCTGTCGATCTCGTGCACGATCGCGAAACCGATTTTCCAGGGATCGGGTTCCGTCGCGGACTGAAGTTGCGCGAAGAAATCCGGAGAAGCGGAAAGAAGGAATTCGCGCACGCCTTCGGCAACGCGCATGCCGGAGAGCTTTTCGTAGGCGGCCTCATTCTTCATCAAAGCGAGGAGATGCGCGGGAACATGAGGAAACAAACTTAGATTCTTGGTCTCGATCACACTTTCGAGATTCTGGCAGGCGAGGCGCCTGCCCTACAATTGGAAATGAGGCCGCAGTTGTGAATTGGAAATCGCGCTCCATTCGCGTTAGAAGTTAGACCGTTCAATGAGCGAACCAGCGGCAGCGACAGTTCCATCGACGCGCAATCAGCGGGAACAAACTGTGCCGGTAGTGACGGTGGAAAGCTTTTACAACTCGCACGCCGAAAAACTGCAGATGAAATTAGAAGGGCCGCGCGTCGGTTTTCACCGGAAGATTCGCGAGCCGACCATCAACCGGCCAGGTCTCGCGCTTGCCGGTTTCTACACTTACTTCGCTGAGAAACGGGTGCAGGTTTTTGGCGCTGCCGAAAACTCATATTTGAAAAGTTTGGCGCCGAAAGTCCGGCTGAAACGTTTCCGCGACCTCTGCGCGCAAAAAATTCCGTGCATCGTCGTCTCCCGCGGGTTCCACCTCGATCCTCCGCTCCTGGCAGCGGCGGCGGAAGAAAAGATCGCGATTTTTCGGACGCCGATGATCACGATGAAGTTCATCAACGCGGCGACGATCGCGCTTGAAGTCGATTTTTCACCGACGGTGACCGAATTCGGCAGCATGGTCGATATTCTCGGCATTGGGGTGCTCATTCGCGGAGCGAGCGGGATTGGCAAAAGCGAGACCGCGCTGGGATTAATTGAGCGCGGATACAGCTTAGTCGCCGATGACGTGACGCGGATCACTTCATTGGAAGGACGCGAATTAATGGCGACCGCGCCCGACCTTACGCGCAATCACATGGAGGTGCGCGGCATCGGCATCATCAATGTCGCTTTGGTTTTCGGCATCGGCAGTATTCGCACTGAAAAGCGGCTCGATCTGGTCGTGACGCTGGAAGAATGGGAGAGCGTGACGGAAATCGATCGCGTCGGGATGGAACGCGAATCCTATGAAATTCTCGGCCTAAAAGTGCCGCATGTGACCATCCCGGTGCGACCAGGGCGTGACATCGCGCGCTTGATCGAAGTTGCCGCGATGGACCAAAAGCTGAAAGGCCTCGGCCAAAACAGCGCCGTCGATTTTAACGCGAAGTTGCTCAATTTAATGGAGCCAAAATCGACATAATGGGTTTGCTCAGCCGTCGAACGAGCGATGCCTCGCCAAGTCAAAAAATTGAAAAGGACGTGCCGATTATAAATCGGCTCGGCTTGCACGCCCGTCCGGCCGCCATGTTCGTTCGCATTGCCAGCCGCTACCGCGCTGAAATCTGGGTGGCGAAGGAAGGCGAAGAAGTCAACGGCAAGAGCATCATGGGATTAATGATGCTCGCGGCCGGTCAAGGATCGAAGCTCCACATCCGCTGCGAGGGACCAGACGCCGCCAAGGCGATGGCCGACTTGGAGGAATTAATCAGTGCGCGCTTCCACGAAGATTGATTTCTCTATAGAATCGCACGCGGATGAGCGGCGATAACAAGGAAATCCGGTTTCGCGGTGTGGGCGTCTCGCCCGGGCTTGCGCGCGGCGTCATTCATGTCGTCCGCGACGATCTCGACGACGTTGCCCGTTACCACATTGAACCGTCGCAGATCGGAAACGAGATCGCTCGGTTCGAGGCCGCGCTCGTGCAAACGCGGGTGCAGATTCTCGAGATGCAGCAAAAAATCGCGGAAGCGATCGGCGCCAAAGATGCAGCCATTTTCGACGCGCACCTGCTAGTGGTCGAAGACCGGACGTTAATTGACGAAGTTTTGCGACGTCTTGAAACCGAACGTTGCAACGTCGAATGGGTTTTTCAGGAAGTGGCCAGCAATTATGCCGAGACGCTGAGTAAGATCGACGATCCGTATTTGCGCGAGCGCGCTCTTGATATTCAGGACGTCACTCGCCGAATTATTCGAAATCTGCAAGGCAAGGCGCCGAAACCAATGTTGTCCACGGCTGAGCCGCACATTTTGGTCGCGCACAATCTGACACCGTCGGACACGGCGACGATGAACCGCCAACTCGTCCTTGGCATCGCGACCGATTTGGGCAGCCGCACTTCGCACACTGCGATCATCGCGCGGTCGCTCAACATTCCGGCGGTTGTTGGTTTGCATGACGCGACCGAGAAACTCGAGTCCGGCCAGCACGTGTTGCTCGATGGTTACACCGGTGTGCTGATTGTCGATCCAACGCCGGAAACACTTTCTTACTACGGTGAGATCGAGGTTCGAAAAGATCAGGTCACGAAAGAGCTGCGACAACTTCGTGAGATCCCGTCGACCACGAGCGACGGCCGTCACATTGTTCTTTCGGCCAACATCGAGCTGCCGGGTGACGTCGAGGCCGTCTCCGAAAACGGCGCCGAAGGCATTGGACTTTATCGGACTGAGTTTCTTTTCGTGAATCGCGACACCCTGCCGAGCGAAGAGGAACAATACCAAACTTATCGAAGAGTGGCCGAACGGGTGAAGCCAAACCCGCTCATCATTCGCACGTTCGACCTTGGCGGCGACAAACTTGCTGTCGGCACCGTCGATGTCGGCGACGAGTTGAATCCATTCCTCGGTTGGCGCGCCATTCGTTTTTGTCTGGAGAACATCGACATCTTCAAAACTCAGTTGCGCGCGATCTTGCGCGCGAGCGCGGTCGGCAACGTAAAGATCATGTTCCCGATGATTTCTGGGTTAGAAGAATTGCGCCACGCCAAAGCTGTCTTGGACGAATGCCGGCGCGAAGTTGGCGAGAAAAAAACCGCGAAGATGGAAGTCGGCGCGATGATCGAAATTCCGAGCGCGGCGATTTCTGCCGACGCGCTCGCGCGTGAAGTTGATTTCTTCAGCATCGGCACGAACGACTTGATCCAATACACCATCGCGGTCGATCGCGTGAACGAACGCATCGCGCATCTTTACGAGCCGACGCACCCGGCGGTTTTGCGGCTCTTGAAAATGATCGCCGACGCCGCGCATGCGAACAAAATTTGGGTCGGCGTCTGCGGCGAGATGGCGCGTGATGTTGCGCTGATCCCGATTTTACTCGGCCTTGGTATTGACGAATTGAGCGTCGGCGCCAGGTCTGTTCCTCGAGTGAAAATGGCAGTGCGGAGTTTGGCCGTGCCGGAGTGTCAGCAATTGGTCAACGAGGTGCTGGGACTCCAAACCTCGTCGGAAATTCTCGCGCGCTGTTTGGAACTGGCCACCAAGCGCTACGGCGACCTGCTCGGCTGAGATACTACCGCGGGGTGGGGCGCACTGCTGGTGCTCTTTGGCAGATGTCGATCTTTGATTAGATTGCAATTCCTGCTCCATGAAATTTTTGGCCCGGTTCCGGTCGCGCGGGAAAAAGCGCAGTAAACTTTTTCGTTACGGTTGGAAGATCACGCTCTTCATCCTGATCGCCGGGGTCGGTTTGGCGTTGCTCCTTTTTTACGGCGCGTGGGCGGCCAGTTTCGATATGAAAAAAGTCGGGGCCATGCCGGAGCGCAACACCGTCTTCGATGTCGATGGAAAAATTTACAGTCGACTTGCCGGCGCAAACCGGTTGCGGGTCTCGCTCGATGAAATCTCGCCGTTTTTCACCGATGCGCTCCTGGCGCGCGAGGACACCCGGTTTTATCGGCATCCGGGAGTGGATTGGCGCGGAATTTTTCGCGCGCTCGTGCGCGACATATTGACTGGCTCGGCCAAGGAAGGTGCGAGTAGCATTACTCAACAACTCGCGCGCAACAGTCTTCCGCTCGGCGGCCGCACCGTCAGTCGAAAGCTGCTCGAGGCGATGGTTGCATTCCGAATCGAGCACGAGTTCACGAAAAAGCAGATCCTCGAACTGTATGTGAATCGGATTTATTTCGGCGCGGGTTGTTACGGCGTCGAAACAGCTTCACAGGCTTATTTCGGCAAGAACGCCGCAAAACTGAATCTCCCCGAAGCGGCCCTCCTCGCCGGATTAATTCGAAGTCCGAATCGATTTTCGCCGTTAAAAAATCCCGAAGGCGCGGCGAACGAGCGCAACGCGGTGTTGGACCGGATGGTCGAGGTGAGAAAAATTCCGGCGGCGGAAGCAGCCCAAGCCAAGCTAGCCAAAGTTAACGCGCACCCCCGGCGATTGCTCCAGATCCAGGAAAATTACGCGATGGATGCAGTGCAGCGCGATTTGAATCTGATCCTCACGCAGGACCAGATCGACAATGGCGGCTTGTTCATTTACACCGCGCTTGATCCGATTGTGCAGGACACGGCGCAGCAGGCGCTCGAGAACCAGCTCACCAAGATCGAGCATCAGGGAAATTTTACTCATCCGCTTAAAGCGAATTATCGTCCACCGGAGAACGGCGAAGACTCGGCAATGCCATATTTGGAAGGCGCGGTCGTCGCGATCGACAACAACAGCGGCGGCATCCGCGCGCTCGTCGGTGGGCGCGATTATTCGCAAAGCAAATTCAATCGGGCGCTGCCTCCGGCGAATCGGCAGGTCGGCTCAGCCTTCAAGCCGTTTGTTTACACCGTCGCATTTTCGGAAGGATTGCTGCCGGGCGCGTCCGTTAGTGACGGTCAGATTCAACCCGGCGAAATCGACGGCGGCGGAACCTGGTCACCGGCGAATTCCGATGGCACCTACGGCGGAATTCAACCCTGCTCCTACGGTCTGATTCACTCGCGAAACACCATGAGCGTGCGCGTCGGGCAATTCGCCGGGCTCGACGCCGTCCAAAAAGTCGCGACCACCCTCAATCTCAGTGACAACGTTCCGCGCGGTCCGGCAATTTATATCGGTTCGTTTGAAACGAATCTGAAAGATCTGACTGCTGCTTACACCGTTTTTCCAAACGCCGGTGTGCGCAAGCAAGCCTATCTCATCGAGCGGATCGACGATGCCGAGCATCAGCCGATTTATCGCGCATCGCACATCGCTGCGCCCGCGCTTGATCCAAGCGCGGCGTGGATGACGTCGCAATTAATGGAAGAAGTGCTCACGCGCGGAACGGCCGCAGCGGCGCGTTCGTTAGGCTTCAAATTGCCGGCCGCCGGAAAAACTGGGACAACCAACGATTACAAAGACGCCTGGTTTGTCGGTTACACTTCGACGATGACCTGCGGTGTTTGGGTTGGATTCGATCAACCGGTCACAATTATTCCGCACGGTTACGGCGCGGCGCTCGCGCTTCCAGTTTGGGTGCAAGTGATAAACAAAGGCGCGACGATTTATCCGCCACAAGATTTGCAGCCGACTATGCCGATGCAGCACGCGCTGGTTTGCTCGCTCTCCAATCACCTCGCGACCACGGGGTGCGAAGCGGCCGGGACTGCTTATGAAATCGATCTTCCAGCTGACAAAGTTCCGACTGCCGCCTGCGAAGTTCACGGCGGCGAACAAATGCAATTCGCGCAAAAGCTGAACGACTTTGGAAAAAAAGCTGGGGAGCTCCCGAACAAGCTCTTTCAATCATTCAAGAAATTCTTCGGCGGTAGACCGTAGAAGGGACTATTGGAAGTGACGCTTTGAGAAGGCGCGCTTGCCCGTCGTAGCCGATTGTCTGAAAAGTCCGCCTACCGCACAAGACTCGGCGGACGCTTCGGCTTGGCTTACGCTGCGCTAAGCGAAGGCGGGAGCGGGTGAGGGGAATCGAACCCCCGTGTGCAGCTTGGGAAGCTGCCATTCTACCATTGAATTACACCCGCGAACAGAATTGCAGATCTTAGGTTTTGGATTTCGGATTGCAAGCGGTCAAGTGACCGCGTCATGGACCAATTGCGACAAAAATCTTTACCGCGATTTGGCGGCTTGGTATTGGGTTTCGCGCCGGCATGACACTTTATCGTCTTAGCAGGGCCGCGAGGGCTGGCATTTTCGCGTTCGCTATCGCTATTGCCTTCACTCAGGGGACTCGGGCGCAAACGTCGGCGTGGGACACTGGCGTTCCGAAAGACAGTTTCAAGGAAGATCAGACACCTAAAGACCAAAAAAATCCGAAGAAACCGCAGAAGCCGACCCGCCGTTTGGCGCCGACGACGTGTGACGATTGCCAGAAGATCGTCGATCAACTACAGGCTGCGCTGGATGATTGGTACGCGCTTGAATTGGCGGACGCGAACGCAACGATCTCGAAGTCAGTCAAGGGCGAGCAAACCGACGTGAGTCAAACAGAGGCGCGCGCACAAAAAGAAGACGCGTTAGCGGGTCTCGGCCAAAAAGAACGTCTGCCGCCGAAGGGCAAGAACAAGGCGGATGTGAAGAAGGACATCAAAAAACTTTCCGACGCGCTGCAGGAATGCTTGAAGAAGTGCGCGGAGACGCCTACTCCGACCCCGACGCCCACACCCACTCCGGGTGAGGGACCGAAGGATGCGGGAAAGGGAAAACCAGCGCTTGATTTTCCGACTCTCCCGAAATTGCCGGACGGTCCGTGCTGGAAAGACGATGCGGAGAAGAAAAAGTTTTACGACGATCTCAACGCCGCGGAGCAAAAGCTTCTTGCGTTGCGAAAGAAATTTAATCCGAAAGCCGGCGGCATCGTAGACGACGACGCGTCGGCCGCGATCAACAAAGAGATCAACAAACTAAACGACCTCAAGGAAGCCGCGGAGAAGAAAAAAGACGCGAAAGATTGCCGGCAGGGCATGGTGCCACGGCAACCTACCGGCGGAGCCTACGTTTGCTTCTCCGGTAACGGCATGTCGGTCGCAATAATCGGCACCGGTGAAACGATCGGCCACGTCGCTGATGTGAGGATCGACAATCTCAGTGATCAGCCGATCAACTGCTCGATTCCACCGATGGTTTTGGAATCGGGCAGCGGAAAAAATCAGGATTACGTGGTTCCACACGGCCAGGACGTCGCGTTGCGGCCGCACGAATCGAAAACGGTCCCGATGGACGGCGTTTGCGTGAATCGACACAAACCGCCGGTGAGCAAAGGAATCGGCGGCGATCTCGTGATGAACGATCCGGCTGGAAACGTTCCGCACGATTCGCATTCACATTTAAAACGCGGCGACTCGGACAAATTGCTGCGGCTCTGCACGGCGAAGTACGACGCAGTCGACAAATTACAAAAAGACGGCGCGTTCAAAGATCTGCCTTACCGCGACAAGGAAAAACAAAAAGATATTTGCGTTCAATGGAGCACCTGGAGCGATCCGCGGATCGCCGAAATCGAAGGCGGAAACCCGGCGACGAAGGATGATTTAAAGAAGGTCGTCTATAAACAAGTGGAAGAGCAGGGGCCGGTCACTTCGGACAAAAAGAAAAAGATCGATCAGGGAATCGACACCATCTTCGATAAAATCGAGCTGACCAACGAGAAGGCGAAGGATTTGGAGAAACCCGAAGGCGAAGCGGTTGAAGAAACGCCGCCAGTCGGCGAGCCGCAATACGTTGGACAGACCGGGTTCGGCCACACCCAAGCCAAACAACCCACACCGACGCCCACACCCAAACCCAAAGGCGGAGGAAAAACCAAAACCAAACCGACGCCCACACCCACTCCGACACCAAAACCAGGTGGCGGCGATAAGACCCAAGAAAAACCAAAGGACACCTATAAAAATCCGCCGGACAAGCTGAAGCCACCGAAAGTCAAATATCCGCAAAAGAAGGAGATCGATTGCGGCACAATTTCGATCGATATGGGCACAAAGGGCGATCTCATTTTTGACTTCGCCCCTAACGGCAAATGTCCGTGCAAACAGTTCGGTTGGATCCAGCATTTCCGCACCGGTGACGACGAGGAGAACCCGGTCTGGCACTACGATAACGAAGCGCAACCTTCCGTCACCCACGCTGGCTCCGGCCAGGGCGCGATCAGTCATCCCGACAAACCGAAGCAACCGACGCAGCCGCCCGCAGATACCAAGCCCGACGAGTGGGACGAAAATCCGTGGTACGGCGGCACGACCGACAAGGACAAAGCGGAGAACGGGTTTGCGAAGCATCCCACGTCGCAAACGAAAGTGTCCGACAAACCGACGCATCCGAACACGACCTACCGGATGCAATTGGTCTGCGTCGAGACTGGCGAAGTGCTTTTTACTTGGGCTTGGGGCCCGTTTGAGGAAGGAAATGAAAAACCCGATTCGGTCGGCGGCGGAGAAATCGAGCCGCCGCCAAAGAAAAAATAATGCAAAGGAAAAAGCCGATTATGAAAACACATATCATCATCTTGACGCTGCTTGCAGGTTTAACTGCCGATTTCCACATTGAAGCGGCTTCGCACAAAAACGGATCGCTGACGCCGACCCATAACACGGTAAAGCGCGGCGCCTACACGATCGAAACTATTGGCGATACTTTGCATCAGGCGAAGGCGCAAAATATGCGCCTCATCATTCGCGTTTCCGGCCCGGACAAAAAGTTAATCAAGCCGGATTCAGTTGCGTTGATCGACAAAAGCGGCGCTGCGATGAAGCCGATCTTTCGCGAAGACCGAAAAGTTGGTCACGAAGAAAATACCGGCCTCCCAGTCTCAGTCGGCGGATATGGCGATAGTTCTGGAGCTCACGTCAACGGCGTTGGGATTGATCTAAACAAAATACTCGGTCCGCACGGCGACTACGCTTACACGAAAGTTGATTGGCCGAAGGAGGCATTTACCGCAGACAAGCGGCTCCGGATCGTGATGCCGGGTGGACAAGCATTCACTCTGCCGCTAACGTCGCTCGCGCAATGAATTCGCGCGCTTTCATTTCGGTTTTCGTCACTGCGAGCATTCTTCTTTTTCCGGGAGTTACATTCGCCAAAACCGCTTCCTGCCCGTGCAGTCCTTGTAAATGTTCGCCGTGCACTTGCGGCGGCGGGGGAAGTAAAAGCAGCGGCGGAAAACATCACGATCGTCACGGTCATGACCACGGCAGCAGTTTTGGCGTAGGCGGTACTGTCGATCTTGGCGGAATCGGTCATCGCACTTCCGAGCCGAATCCGTTTGGGGTTGGTGGCGGCGAGAAGCCGGTTGCCCACACCGAGGAAAAACGAACGACGAAACGGAAAGAGCACGAGCCAACCGGTTCGACATTTGACGAGATCAAACTCACCGGCATTGAAGGCAAAGGCGAGATCGCGCCGCCGGGCACGTTCAACGTGAACAATGACGACGAGAAACCTCCGGACTTGCCGAAGGGCGAAGTGTTCACGCCGAAGACCGCGACCATCGATGACGTCAAAAAAGCGCACGACGACTACCTCAAAGCTTGGTCGGACTGGGTGAAAAAACAGCCAAACTGGAACAGCCTCGTCCACGATTGGACGCAATCGCCGAGTACGGAGGAAGGAAATGAGAAAAGCGCCAAGGCGAAGAAAAAGATCGACAAACTAAACGATCAGTTTAACGCGGGCGATGGCAAACAATTAGTTGACGATTGGAAAACGAAATTCGACAACGCGCTGAAATCAGGCGCCAGCGTGGAAGACAACGGACTCGTGCCGCCGGCCAAGAACGACATCGAAAAGAAAAAGTACGCGGTGATAACAGCGCAGAACCATCTAAATAAGGCAAAATCGTTTTACGATTGGAAAAAGCAGAGTGCTGCGAATCAGGATGAGGAAGTAAAGAAAGCGCAGGACGCGCTCTCCAATTGGGGCGCTACCAGCACGAACGATCCAAAATACAAAGCGGCCGTGGCTGACTTCGACAAAAAGATCAGCGAGGCGGGTGCAAAGTGGGCCGCGACGGACGAGGGCAAGCAGGAGATGAAGAAAGTCCACGATGCCGAAAAGGATTTGGACAAGGCGAAGGACGCATGGAAGCCGTTCGAGAAATTCGAGGAAAAGAAGGCAGCCTCGAATCCGTAATCATCACTGCCACGAAACCACGTCGTCGGAGCCGGTAAATTTCCCGTCGCCGTTATTTCCAAGCTTTGCGTCTTTTCCGTAGGACCAAGCGATGGCGCCCTGGCGAATCGGATCTGCGCCAGCGCCATTGTTGTTTCCGTAAGGATTGGTGACTTGATTGTCATAATTTGCATCGAGGGCCACCGCGTATTCCGTTCCCCAAGGATCGTAATATCCGCCGGTCGAACTCTTGATTCCGGACCGAGGGCTATTTTGATCTTTTGCGTCGGGAGGACTTATAAAAACAATTTGGCGCGTATTGAGCGCGGATGTTGTGGCGCGTAGTTCGGTAAATAAACCGCTATTTTCAGTCGTAGACCCTCCGGGTCCATAAGTTGCGGTCGCATCGGTTGTCGCGGCGGTCGGATACTTTCCATATTCGGTGTAAAACGCGTTCACTGCGGTCACGATTTGGGTGAGGTCGTTCTTGGCTTGGGTTCGTTTGGCTTGGTCTTGCACGCCCTTGAACGCGGGAAAGAGCAGTCCCATCAAAATCACGATGATGCTAATGACAATCAGAAGCTCGATGAGCGTGAAGCCGTTCTCATCAGTGGGAGCTAGCGATTTCATTCGGATTTGTTATACCGGCCTCATGGATTCCAACGCTGACTAGCAGACGGATCGCTCGAGGAGTTTGTGCCATTTTTGTAAACACTCCAGAGCATGTTCTCGACGTGGAGATCGGCCATACAAGCATTAATTCGCCTTCGCTTATTATGCGTCCCGCCAAGAGCGGTGCCTTGAGAGCCGCCGGCCTTGTCCACCGTCACCGAATTCGCCGCGGTCCCGGTAAAACTGACAGTTGTTAAAGTGCCCTGCGCTGGCGCAAATAAAACAAAAACGCTTGGGTTCGTGATGTTGTCGCTCGTCAATGGATTGCTGCCCGATTTCGCGTTTGCGTTGAAACCGTAACTCACCGGCGCCGTCGTATTATTCTCGGAAGGAGCACGCTTGTCGAAAGGCGACTGAAAGATCTTCCAGTTCGAAAGGTACTTTGGATGAAGTGATGTCATCCAGTTCGTGGTCGGCAAAAAGTATGCGCCATCGCTGTCGTTCAGATATGTCTGCGTAGCAAGCGCTATCTGGCGCAGGTTGTTCATGTCTTGCGTAATGCGCGCTTTCTCCTGAATGCTGCTCAATGCACTTACAGCAAATGCGGCGAGAGTAGCGATGATTGCGATAACAACGAGCAACTCGACCAACGTGAATGCGGTGCAAAATCGAGAATTGGAAGTTTTCGTTGTCATGTCCATTTCGCCATCTGCTCGGGGAACGGGCAGTGGGCACAATCCGAATTGTCCTGTAAACAAAAGTCTTCGTAAATCTGTAAAAGCGCCTGCTGGTGCGCGATAGTTTTTGTGAATTCGCGCCGTCGAGGATCATTCCCGAACAGGCGTGCGGCGGCGGTTTCGAGCCGGCGGTTGGTTAAGCGCGCCGGCAACTTCGCGTATTGCGGCCAGCAATCGACATCTTCCTCGCGCCAAAACGGCAGAACGACGTTGGCCAGAATGTCCGCAATGCGCGACTGACCGACGAGCGCCATCGCTTCCGGCGAAGCGGGCGCCGTCAATGTGTAGTGGAATTTCCAAAATGGATGATCCACGCGAGCGAAAAACTTTTCGACGGCAGCCGCGTCTTGTTTGCCTAGCGACCGACGAAATGCCGGCCACTCGCGCACTAGGATCGACAATGCCGCGAGCCGACGCTGGGGGTGATTGACGGGGCGGGTGCCGCTCAGGCGCCATGCTTTGTGCGGCAAAATCAGCCGCTGTAATTCGTCGCGATGCGGCCACCAACGGTCCCATAGTTCGCGGACGTAATTTTTTGCGGACTTTTTGTAGACGGCGAGATCCGGCGACTCGAGAAAACCCGCGAGTCCGAAAAGGATCGCTTCAGCGTCGGCCATTTTTCCGAGCAACGACTTTAATGAGAGCCGCTGCGCGATCAACGTGAACGGTAGTTTGTTTTCTTTGTAGCCGAGCGCGCCCGCGATTTCCTGGAACAACGCTTCATCGCGCCCGTGATTGTCGATCTTCGCGCGGATGCGCGCGGCTTTTTTCTGCATACGAAATTGCGCCGCGGCATTGAGCACGCTGCGAACCCGCTCTTCCGGCAAATTTCTCAACGGCGCCTGGCACCGTCCCGGCCGTGCGAGCGGAATATTGGCGCTGAACGCCTCCGGCAAAATCGCGGGGTCGATCTGGATCTGCGGAACGTTTCGGTTCGATCTTGTGCGCGTGAAAAATTCGCGGTCACTTTTGTCGACGAAAACGTGGAGCACAGTTTCTTCGAACGCGGGGTTAACGGAGTGACCGTGCAAATCCCAATTCCGGTCGACGAGATCGATCTCGATGCAGCCGCGTAGCGGTTCGCTTCCGTTGACGCTGATAGCGGCATCGGAAAAATCTGGGCCGGATTCGCGGTTCCAGGTGCCGAATTGGACGATATCGATCTTGTCACCGGTCGCACCGACAAAATTTTTTCCGAAATCACCGGCAAACCAGCGCGCTTGGAGCTCGAGTTCGTTCGGTGTGCGCAATGGAAGAAAAAGCGCGCGTTCGCGGACACGGGTAGAAGCAAGCAGGTCTTCGTAGCTGGGGGCGCCGTTCTTCACGGTTTGATTGTAATCGCTTCGCTCTCCGAAGCGCGATTCAAAAGTTGAACGCCGTGTCGCCCAGAAAGCGACGGCTACAGTTGCCCATGACGATGGCGGCCTCTACAATCGCGCCATGCTCGACATTCGCCTGATTCGCGAAAAACCGGACTTCGTTCGCGAACGACTCGCGACCCGGGGTGGTGACGAAGCAGCGAGAATTGACGAGTTGTTGAAAGTCGATGCCGAACGGCGAAAGGCTGAGACCGAGCTGCAACTATTGCAATCCGAGCGCAATCGCTTGAGCAAGGAAATCGGTGCGAGAAAATCCCGCGGCGAAGCGACAAGAGAATTGGAAGGCGAGGTTCGAAAGCTTGGTGATGCCATTGTCGATCTGAATCAGCGCACGGCGGGTTCGGACGAACAGCAAATGAATCTGCTGCTCGAGATTCCGAATTTGCCGCACGAAAGCGTTCCCCTGGGTAAAGACCCGAGCGCGAATAAGGTGGTTCGAGAGGGGGGTAAGAAGCCGAAACTCGCCGGCAAAGCGCTCGATCACGTCGCGCTCGGTGAGAAATTGAAGATCCTCGACCTGGAGCGCGCGACCAAGCTGAGCGGGAGCGGATTCATTTGTTTTACCGGCGCGGGTGCGAAACTCGAGCGGGCGCTGATCAATTTTATGCTCGACCTGCACACACGCGAGCATGGCTACACCGAAATCAGCCCACCATTTCTCGTCCGACGCGATTGCATGATCGGCACGAGCCAGCTCCCGAAGTTTGAATCAGACATGTATGGGTTGCAAAACGGCGAACTATTTCTGGCGCCGACCGCAGAAGTGCCAGTGACAAATCTTCATCGGGAGGAAATTCTGGCGATTGTCGACCTGCCAAAGAAATTCGTCGCTTACACGCCGTGCTTTCGGCGCGAGGCCGGATCAGCCGGGCGCGAAACGCGCGGGATCATTCGCGTCCATCAGTTCGACAAAGTGGAGCTTGTGAAGATTACAACCGCGGAAACATCCTACGAAGAACTCGAATCCTTAGCGGCGGACGCAGAGCGCGTTTTGCAACTGCTCGAATTGCATTATCGCGTGATCGAGCTCTGCACCGGCGATCTCGGTTTCGGTTCAACGAAAACCTACGACCTCGAAGTTTGGTCCCCGGGGCAAGATGCGTACCTCGAAGTTTCGAGCTGCTCCAATTTCGAAGATTTTCAGGCGCGCCGGATGAATCTTCGCTACAAAGGCGCGGATGGTAAAAACAAATTCTGTCACACACTCAACGGGTCGGGGTTGGCGTTGCCGAGATTGTTCGCGGCGCTGATCGAAAATTTTCAGCAACCGGATGGTTCAATTCGCATACCGGAAAAATTGCAGAGCTATTTTGGCGGGAATGAGATCAGGTAGCGAAAAGCTGCGCGGGCCTGGTTCAGCTTTTTTCTTAACGGGACGATGAAGGCTTCGAGGTAGCATCGTAGGGATAGACGTCTGTCACCCAGCCGAAGCGCGGGTCGTTTGGATCTGCGGTATAGTTCCAGCGCCACCGTTGGACTTCCATGCTCGAGATAGGTGAGCCGAAGGTGAGATTGCGGTTACGGCGTCGGACGTAGGCAGCGAGGAACCGGTCGAAGATTTCACTTCGTCGCGTTGCGTGAAAGACCCGCGCCAAAAGATAGCGGGCGTTTGGCAGCAGCGCGGGAGATAAATCCCGAGTTGGAATAACGATGGAACTGCCGTTTTCCAGAGTCGCGATGATTTTAAAGTAAAGAAACGGGCCCTTGTGTTCCGGGGTGGAGTACATACGCCATGCGCTAAGCGGGTAATATTCTACGGACCAGACCCAGGCTACGAGAAAGGTCGCAGCCACTAACGCTGTGGCAACTACCGGCAGATACGAAAGCGGCCGCGGCCGGATGCCGTTACTAACTTGCGCATTTACGGTCTGCTCACCGGTGCGAAAGTGGGGCCGCCAGAAATTGGCGACCCAATCGACATCCAGGAAGATAAATTGCAAGATGAGCAGTTCGAGAAACAGGATGTGTTGGAACACGAGAACGCCGACATGAACACCGAGGGCGGCGATCGGCATGATGATTTGCGCGGTCCGCGAGAACAGAACTCCAACATAGCCCAGTTCGACGACCAGGCCGAAGGTTCCAATAACAGTGAAAACGAGACCCGGGGCGTGATGTTGAACCAACCAGACAGTCGCTTTCCATTTGTAGTCGAGGAAGATCGGGCTCAACGCGTCCTCGACGAGTCTTTGTTCGATGTTGTCTCCTCGAACCCAATCCAATCCTGAGTCGCGCAGCTTGCTCAATCCGGACATCAGATAGATCAGGGCCATCACGATGAAGCAGGCATAAACGCCGAAACCGGCTGATTGCCGGCCAGGCTCATACTTCTTGCGATTCAGCCAGCAATCGACCGACCACGTTGCCCCGCACGCAGTCCACGGAAGCACCAGCACCAGGTAAACCAGGACGAGACCTGAATGGTACTGATATGTGTAATCTCGGAGGATCGCCTGTAGCAAAAGAAATCCAAAGCCGCCGAGAAGAAGGGCAATCCGCGTTTGGAATCCGATTAGTCCGAGCATGAGCAAGGCCGCTGTCGTCCATTGCAGCGCCCCTAACAAATGCGCATTGGACAGAAGCGAGGAGTAGCCGGGAATCGTATGGAGCAGATGAAAAAATTGATAGTTGTTTCGCATTTCAAGCGGCATCGAGGAAAGCGCCGGCAAGTCTTCCATCACCGTAAAAATCAGCGCGGTCAGGCAGACGAGGATGCGAATCCAGGCCAGTTGTCGCGGAGTTCCATTTACTAATCGCGGCGTCGAAAAGTCGAGCGTGCGAAAGATCCCGGTGAGCGCGCCGATTAATAGCACCGCACCGAGTCCGGAGATGGCCATCTTTGAAACGCCATGCTGCAGCCAACCAGCGCCCAGCAATAAAAGGAGCGAACCACCGAGAGCGATCGCAGCGGCGGCGAGGAGCGATCGTCGGTGTCGCTCACTCGTGGTGCGATTCGGTTTGTCTAGCCGATTTGTTCGGACTTTCATGCAGCGTCTGAGGGATTCTCGACTAGGCTGTTGGTTCGTTGAAGAGATCCATCTGCGATCGGTTTTGCAGAGCCGATTGTTTTTCAATTTCTGACGGCAAGAGCAACTCGTAACCGAGTCGCTGCGCGAGACGTCGCGCTGTTTCGGGAGCAAACCCTTCGAAATGGTTGCTGACGAATGCCCAAACGTTGCGAGCTTCAGGGAGGTGACGCTCAATCTTCATCGACCAGCTTTCTAACGCCGCTTCACGTTTCCAAAGAAGCTTATCGTATCGGTGAACAAACTTACCGGCGCCATCATACTTGGTCGCGTAATCCCCGAGCAGACGCAGATAAAGAAAATCGGTCGTGCGCGGCAGAAATTCGAACGGCGCAAGATTGCGTTCATTGAGCGGACTGGTGTCGGCCCAAACCCAACAGATCCGATATTGTTCCAACAGCCGAATAATTTGGGGCCGATGCCAGCCGGCGTGACGAAATTCAATGGCAAATCGAAAACCTTTCGGGAGTTGCACGAGAAATTTTCGCAAAATCTGTCGGCCATCCTTGGGTGTAAAAGAGGGCGGCAGTTGGATCAGCACAACCTGGAGCTTCGACTCGAGCGGTTCGATCGCGCGCAGAAAGGCATTCAGTTCGGCCGTGCAATCGCGTAGCCGGCAGACGTGGGTGATTTCGCGCGGAAGTTTGCAACTAAAGCGAAAGGAAGCAGGAGTTAGTTCGACCCAGCGCCGGACCGCGTTCTCCACCGGCACGCTGTAAAAAGTCGAATCAATTTCAACCGCGGGAAAATAGCGCGCGTAAAATTCGAGCCATTCGGATTCGGGCAACTCTGAAGGATAAAAACTTCCACGCCATTCCGGGAAGCTCCAGGCGCAAGCGCCGATTCGAATTTTTTGCTGGTCGGTGAGGTTCAAATCGAGCGCAAATCTAAGCTAAATCACAACGCTCGGGAAGATGTCGATTCTTGTCCGCCAAGGGCCGGACCCGTTCGGCGGAGAGCAGTTTGAGGGTTGCAAACAACGGCTGGTTTTCGTGTGCGGCGCAACTTGACGGAGTGGATAAGTCAATTACCCTGCCAGTCCCGATGAAATTCCGAGTTCTCCCGGTGTGTTTGTTGCTCCCGCTGGGCTTGTTTTTAATTCAATCGACCGATGCCGCGGTTGTTTTTCGCCCCGGCGAAAAAGCAAAATATGTGGCGCCGGGTGAAGAAGAATTGAACGGGAATGCGGCGGAGCTTTTTGAAATCGGCCAAAAGGCGGAAAGAGAAGGCAACCCGAAGCGAGCCATTCGCGCGTATCGTCAACTTGTCCGAAAGTATCCGCGTGATACGCTGGCAGCGGGGGCGGCATTTCGAGGCGCGGTGCTGCTCGAGCAGGTGCGTCTACATCTGGAAGCTGCGAATACGTATCGATTGGTGGTGATAAATTATCCTACCAGTCCGCATTTTAACGAAGCGATCGAAGGACAATTCCGGATCGGCGAAATGTATCTGGCCGGGAAGAAACTGAAATTGCTCGGGATTCCTTTCGCGACTTCAATGGATCGCGCGGTCGGAATTTTTGCGGCCGTAATTCGGACTGCGCCCTACGGAAAGTACACCGCGCGTGCGCAATTCGACATTGGCCTGGCGCGTGAGAAACAGGGAGCCAATGACGCCGCTCTCCAGGCCTACGCGGCAGTGGTAGATAAATTTCCGAATGATCCGGTAGCGGCGGACGCGCAATATCAAATGGGTTACATTTGGTTCACGGCCTCGCGGGGTGGCACCAAGGATCTGGCGGCGACGAACAACGCGCGAACTGCGTTCCAGGATTTTTTGTTTCGTTACCCGAACAGCGAAAAAGCCGCGCAAGCACGCGCCAATCTTCAGCAATTGGAACACAAAGCGACCACCAGCTCGTTCGACGTCGCGCGCTATTACGACAAACAGAAAGCATATCGGGCCGCAGTCATTTATTATAATGAAGTGATCCGACAGCAGCCCGGATCAACCGAAAGCGAAAAAGCGAAGAAACGAATCGATCAATTGCGGGCAAAACTCGGCGACAAGGTGCTTCAGCCGTTACAAGAAAAGGAAGCGGAAAAAAAGAAAAGCACCGATCAGCAGAAAACGAAGAGCGCCCCGGAAAGCACGCCTGCTCCAAATTCCGGGTCCATCTTGCCGCCGGATTTGGACAGCTCACTTCCACCACCACCTTCGACGTGGAGTGACACGACTGCGCCTCCCGCGTCTTCGACCGAGCCGGGAAGCAGCGCAACGCCAGCCTCGCCCGACGATTCCGGTTCGTCTGAAGCAACGGCCGCGCCGACGCCGTGAAAAATTCAATCACGGCGGCGCTAGCCTGTCTCGGTTTGACTGGTTGTCTCGGCTATCACATCGGACCGGCCAAGCCTTATTACCTTCGCGACATTCACACCATCGCGATCCCGACGTTCACCAACAAAACGCTTATTCCACGCGTGGAAGTGCTTGTCACTGATACAGTGATCAAACAATTTCAGCAGGACGGCACTTATCGAATTGCAAGTAGCGAGTCGGCGGACGCCACGCTCAAGGGTGAAATCATTCGCATTAGTAGATCGCCGGCGCGCTCGGTTCGCGGAAATGTGTTAGCCACGAGCGAATTTAATCTGGCCATGCGGTTGAAGTACAGGCTGGTGGGCCCCGATGGGAAAACGCTCGGGCCCTCCGGCGAAGTCATCGGCACGACCAGCTTTTTTGTCGGCACCGATGTCACAACGGACGAACGGCAGGCGTTGCCATTGGCCACGGAAGAGTTGGCCAACCAGCTGGTCACACAGCTGAGCGAAGGCTGGTGATGCAGCATGAAAGGCGAAGAGAAGCTTTGGAGCATTCTCAACGATAAACTCGATACGCTCCGCGCGAGCGGTCGTTTGCCCGAAGCTATTCGCGTCGCCGAAACTTTACTCGAGCTTGCTAAGCGCACGTTTGGTGATGACGACAACGCGCTGGCGCTGAGTTACGAAAAACTCGGGCAGCTTCTCGATCAAAGTGGCGACCACGTGAAAGCGAAACCTTATTTGCTAAAGGCGCACGGCGTTCTCGAGAAAGCCAAACCACCCGATCAACGCTTGCTTTACCGATCGGCGCGTCGATTGGCTTTTTTGTGCGATAACCTCGGACAACAAGAAGAAGCGATCCGTTATTATGAGAAGGCGATCGCTGCCGGCACGCACCTCGATGATCTGCCTTACGCGGATTTGGGAACGATGCTTAACAACGTCGCACTGATTTTCCGAAGATCAGGCCGACAGAAGGCGGCCGAGCCGTATTACTTGCACGCGCTTCAGATTTACGAAAAGCAACTCGGACCCCAGCACGCCGACGTCGCCTCGGTTTTGAACAACCTCGCGGTTTTTTACACCAATGAGAAGCGTTACGCCGAGGCCGAGAAGACCCACCTTCGCGCGCTTGGCATTCGGGAAAAAGTGTTTCCATCGACACATCCCGACATTGCCCAATCGAAATGCAATCTGGCGGTCGTCTATCATTCCCGCGGCGATTATCCAAAAGCAGCCGAGCTTTACCGCGCATCGCTCAAGAGTTGGGAAGAAGCGACCGATCAGCCGCCAGAGGATTACGAAATCGTGGCTGCAAATTATGCCGACTTGCTCCGTTCGTTGGGCAAAGCCCGCAAGGCGCAACAGCTGGAAGCCCGGGCGCGCAAACGACGGCGCGGATAAATTCAGGGCGAGACCATGCCTTGTCATTTCGGCTTGCGCGCGCGAAATGGCCGCGCAATTTAACGGGCCGAATTTTTTGAGCTCACGTGGCGGAATTGGCAGACGCGTACGGCTCAGGACCGTATGGGGCAACCCGTGGAGGTTCGAGTCCTCTCGTGAGCAATTTTCCTTCATTTTACTTGAATCAGCAAACAGCAGCGAGTCGGACACCGTTAATGCGCCCCCAATTAACATGAATTGGCGAAATCTCCGAGACCGACTGCTGATCGGCCACATCATTGTTTGGAGTTCGCTCCTCTGCCTTTTCCTTTTCCAGAGCGCCCCAATCTCTACCCGTGCAGTTTTGGAAAATAGAATTGGTCCGATCGAAGCGAACCATTCGACCGATCTTTATCTCCAGGCTCTGACTGGATTACAAAATGGTTCGCAATCCGTGGATGAGTCGTTACAGAGTCTGCCGAAAGGAAAGCGACTCCTTATTTTCGTACGCTCTGACAATTCGCCAAGCGAATTTCTGGGCATGCTGATCGCTTATCTGTCTTGGCCGAGACAGGTGCAGATAGTGAAGCTTCGAGGCACAACTGCCGACGAAGAAGTCGAGGCGATCGCTCCTGCTTCGGTTGCCGGCATCGTTTTTTGCTCGGTCAGTCCGCCGACGTGGTTGGGGAAAGGGATTCGCCTTGGTTCCAGCATTCTTTTGGTGCCAGTTCCGGCGTCGGAGGCTAGGCCGTGATCTTACTTCAGTTGGCAGCCGCTTATCTGACCCTATTCACTGCAGGCATGGGTGTTACGCTGTTACTTCTCCGTAGTCTATCTCGGTTAAACCTGTTGGAGTGCGGTTGTCTTGCCTGGCTTTTCGGAGTTGGCGTTGTCTCTTTGCTCTTATGGATCGGTGGGACGCTTGTTTCCGGTGTTATCTTGCAAGCCATTGTTACAGTTGCTTGCTTAGCTCTCGGAGTGACTGGCTGGCGTGCCAAGCAACGTGCAGGAGTTATATTCGAGCTGCCCAGGCCAAGCGGTATTACGCAATGGCTCCTTACGGTCTTTGTCTTACTAGAGATTGCAACCATCTTCTTTGTTTCTGCTAAACATACCCTCGGATGGGATGGACTGCTAAACTGGGAGATCAAGGCGCGTTATGCGTTTGTGAACGGCGGAGTTCTTCCAGTCGAATATTATTCCAGCGCGGGCCGCTCTTTTAGTCATCCTGAGTATCCGCTTGGAATTCCTTTGACCGAGCTTTGGTTGTATATGTGGATCGGGGAAGCTCATCAATTTTGGATCAAAACGATCTTTCCATTCTTCTATGCCGCCGGAGCTTGTCTCTTAGCGCTCATCGCTACTCGCATTTCTGGCCGTTGCTGGGTTGGCTTATTAATTGCCGCGCTGTTTCCGTTCATTCCCTATTTCACGTCCGGACCCGGCGGTGTAATCGTGGGCTATGTCGATTTTCCCGTGAGTATCGTTTACCTAACAGGACTGGGTTATCTTCTGTACTCGTTAAGTACAAGAATCGAGTATCCATTTTATATTTATGCGTCTTGCCTCGCTTTGCTGCCATGGCTGAAACAGGAAGGTGCAATCTTATGGTGTGTGCTCGTCGCGCTCGGTCTGGTCGTTAGCTGGCAACAGAAGAAGGTGCGTCTCTTCGCAGTCAGCATATTGCCGGGTTTATTTGTCATCATCAGCTGGCGGCTTTACCTAAAATTGATGGACGCTGTCCCGCCCACCGACTTCTCGCCGTTAAGTGTTCACGCTCTCTTGAACAGTGCGCATAGGGTCGGTCCTATTTGTCGCACACTGTTCGCCGAGATCGAGAGTACAAACCATTGGGGTAGTTTTTGGCTACTTACCGGATTAGCCCTTCTCTATCTCTTGGTTTTGTTCCGCGATATCCGTAGTGTGGTCCTGGCTGGTGCTATTCTCGTCCCGGTTATGGTTTACTCTTCAACGTACTTATTTAGTGCGTGGCCGAGTTATACAGCGCATGTAACTGCTTCAATGCCGCGGTTGCTATTACACATAGTTCCGACCGCATGGCTTGCGATCGGCTTGGCTCTATCGTTCAGACGGGTCGAGCCAGAAAAGCAACACACTTAGGTTCCGCTCTGGATTCTATACAAAGTAATCAACTAAGTGAATCGCGCGACCCGGATAACGTTCGCGCGATGTTTGGCAGCATTGCTCGCCGATATGACCTTGCCAACCGTCTGCTTAGCTGCGGATGCGATGTTATTTGGCGGAAACGCGCGGCTAGAATTGTGGCCACCTGGGATCCGAACACGATTGTCGATCTTGCAGCCGGAACAGGAGACCTGACGCTTGCGTTGGAGAAGGCATTGCCGAATTCGGAAGTTGTTGCCGCAGATTTCTCCGACCAAATGCTGGCGGTAGCGAGAGCCAAAGGAGTTCGTCGAGTTGTTAGCGCAGATGCGCTCGCGCTTCCGTTTTCCGATCGTTCATTCGATTGTCTGACAATCGCTTTTGGCCTTCGCAACATCAAAGATTGGAGCGCGGGATTGCGAGAAATGGCACGGGTTCTAACTGGGAGTGGCAATTTGCTCGTCATGGAATTCTCGTTGCCGCAAATGTCAATCTTACGATCGCTTTATCGCCTTTACCTTCATCGGTTGCTTCCGATTTTCGGATCCTTCCTTACCCGAAAAAAAACCGCTTACGATTATTTGGGAGATTCGATCGAACAATTTCCCGGCGGCGAAGAATTGTTGAGACTAATCGAGGGAAACGGATTTCGGGATGCCGTGGCTGAGTCGCTGACGGGTGGAATCGTGACGATCTATACCGCGAAGAAAAACGGCTAAGGCGTCGCAGTTGCTGGCGCGGATGGAGGAGGCGAAGGCGATTCGTGAGCAACGAGCGGCAGTTTGAGCGCGTTTAAATCTGGCGCGTTAACGGCAAAGGTTCCTTCGCGCTCGTCCACTTTTGCGAACGACATCCCATTGGGCGCGACGCCGCCAATAGTCAGTTTGTGTGTCCCTTTGTCGTCTGGGGAAGTAGTGAACGTCACGACAAGTTGCGGCTTGTCGAAACCTTGTGCCGGGGTTGTCGATCCGACCCAGCGCACCGCGTGCAATGTTGACAAGGTATTGAGAAGCGACTGCAGGTTCGTTTGATTGATTGCGCCGCTTCCCTTCGCCCAACTCCATTGATTGTTAGCGCCGCGTACCAGTGCACATTCTTTGTCTGTTGTCACGCTGACGCGGTGAATCTGCTCCGGCTTGAAATTGAAGATCGACAGTTCCTGCCATTGCAGCGGGTCAGTGAAGATTTGATCGAGCACGGCGCGACGCACAGCGACGACGAACGGCTCATCTCCGACTCGTGCGTAGACGCCGTCGCCTTCGACTTTTCCAAACGCAATCGACGCAAACGGCTGCTCGCC